>Ga0255784_10000021_pt1 | contig 158824 bp, 127 predicted proteins | sample 101ome_14_FD_179982 | JGI IMG/M metagenome (GOLD analysis project Ga0255784, IMG submission 179982) | Coastal salt marsh microbial communities from the Groves Creek Marsh, Skidaway Island, Georgia - 101403AT metaG (version 2) | ecosystem: Environmental > Aquatic > Marine > Intertidal zone >...
TATTTCAATGATGCTCATTTAAAAAAGGTTCCACAACCAGAATCCATTGGCTTTCCTTTAGCCGAAGTCAACAAAGAGGGTGCTATTGTGATCACAAAAATCAAAGGAAGTGGGGGAATGATTACTAAATCAACATGCAAAGAACAACTCCTCTATGAGATTCATGATCCAAAAAACTATTTCACTCCTGATGTGATTGCTGATTTTTCCAACATCAGTTTCAAAGAATGTTCAACAGATCATATTCAAATCATTGGAGCCACTGGAAAAACGAAAACTAAGAAATTAAAAGTATCTATTGGCTATCGGGATGGATTTATAGGAGAAGGTCAAATGAGTTATGGAGGCTATCAAGCCCAAGTACGCGCTCAACTGGCCTTAGAAATCATCAAACGTCAACTTGAGGAATTAGGCTTATCCAAATATGAATCTACATATGAACTTATCGGATGTAATGCGTTATCAAAAGATCAAGATGCTAAGACCCCGCTTGAAGTTAGACTAAGAGTCGCACTTCGAACTAGAACAAGAGCAGAGGCGCTTCAAGTTGGTAAACAAATTGAAGCGTTATACACCAATGGTCCTGCTGCAGGGGGTGGAGCATTCAAAAGTGTTAGAGCACTTATTGCCATCCAATCGATCTTAATCGATGAACATATTCCAACCATTCAATATTCGCTAAAAACAATACCATAATGAAATTAGGAGCTATTGCACATTCTAGAGCTGGAGATAAGGGAACTATTTTAAATCTATCACTTATACCTTACAAGGAATCGGATTTTAAATTTTTAAAAGAACACATAACGGAACAAAAACTTAAGAATTTTTTTAAAGAGCGAATTAAAGGAACAGTCACTCGTTATGAATTACCACAATTAGCTGCTTTCAATTTTGTTTTGGACGATGCTTTATATGGAGGAGTAACACGTTCGTTAGCATTAGATCCTCATGGTAAAGCACTCTCGTCCTATTTTCTTCTGATGGAAATCGACAAGGAAGCTTATTTTAATTATAGAAAATCTATCGATTAATTAAACTCTAAATAATCATTAAAAAAAGGTAATACCGCAGTTGGAATTCTACCATCTTTGGTATAAATACCACTTGTATGAGTTCCTATATACTCCTCCGCAAAATGAGAAATGCCTAAATTTTCTAATCGTTGACTAAACATCTTGCATTGTTGAGTAAAACGCAGACCTGCATTTCGTCCCCAATCCATTTTAATTGCCGTGAGCTTTTGTAAGTTTTCCAATGAGTCTTCTAACATATATGACGGCATATTTTGATGCCATTTTTCCAATACTTCTTTATGAACAATTAATTCATCTCCTTCATATTCAAAGGGCATATCACAATAAAAAGGAGGATTATTTGGATTAGATGACCATGATTTTGCAAAAGCCAACATCACTAAAGAAAAATAATGATTAGGTTTAATGTCATCGTATGAAGTGTAGGTAGACAATACTTTAAACGTTTCACTATTAGGGCCATATTCTCTTACGACATCTAATGCTCCAGGGCTTATAGCATAGACACTGCTAAAAATTTCTGGATGGTGCATCGCAATTTTCAAAGCTCCATAGCCGCCCATACTATGACCTGTAATTCCTCTTGATTTAGAATTCTTAATGGTTCTATAATTAGTATCCATATAGGAAACTAAATCATAAGAAGTAAAGTCTTCCCAACGTCCAAAATCCTCTGAGTTAGAATAAAAACTTCCATAGTAGGAGGTCTTTTGATCACTTACTACTAAAATAAAAGGCTTGATTTTCTTTGCTTCAATAGCGTAATCCAGTACTTCTGAAAATTGATTTAAAACTGTATGATCAGCAAAAAAACCATGTAGAAAATAAATAACAGGATACGACTGTTGTGAAGTTTGATAATCGGGTGGCAAATAAACTGCCAAGGCTCTTTTAGGAGACTCTCCCATTTTATTTTCTAAGGCAGTTGAGTAAAGGCTATCCAGTACTACGCGACTCCTATTTTGAGCTTGTAACGCTGCAGAAACACAAATAAAAATTAACCATAAATACTTCATGACCAAAAATTAAAAATTAGAAGCAATTCCATTTTTGAGTGCCTCATTATACTTTTCTTCATTAAAAACACCCATTAAAGGCAATAGAATTAATAGGTTAAAGGGAAACCAACTCGCTATAGATAAACTCTGGTCATTCATCAAAAAGAGATTTTAAATATTCATATGAATCATTTAGTATTTTTTCAGTTTCTCAGTCAATTAACTCTTTCTAATATACGAAAAATTCCTCAATTTTTTTACCCTATATAGTACCCCAAAGGTTGTTTTATGTTAAAAAAAAACCTCAACAAGTTGTAAGTCAAGAAGTTGATATTTTCTGTTGGTGGTCCCACCTGGAGTAGATACAGTTCCTCCTTCTCCTGCAGTTACTGCTAGAGTGTATTTCTTTACAATAGCAGCTGGGGGCGGAGCATCATCTTCATCTGTAGAACAACTATAAACAAATAAGAATGCTGATAGGGCAAATACTAAAGGGTAGAGTAGTTTTTTCATACTTCTAAATTAAGAAAATTGAATAGCAGAGAAAATAGTTGGATAACGATGTAACTAATTTACTTTTCAAATGCCTCAAGAGATTGGGTTATAATACTATTTCATGAGCAAGCTCTATAAGGGAAAGTGAAACTTTTTAACCCCACCACTATCACTTGTAAAGTATTGAGGTCAATTTTTTAGCTTTTTTGATTTAAAACTGATAGTATTTACTGACAGATTTTGGGGATTTAACTGTCTATTTACTGGCAGTAATTAGCCAGTTTTATGGATTTTGGAGTATATTTGAGTGTCTAGATACTAGGTAAGAAAAAACCCCTCACTTACGTGAAGGGCTTTGATTGCGTGTTAGGTATTGTGTAGTGTAGCGGTTACGCTAGCTCCTCCTCTTGGGCTCGAACCAAGGACCCTCTGATTAACAGTCAGATGCTCTAACCAACTGAGCTAAGGAGGATTTTAAGTTTAGGTGGGCAAATATAATTGTTTTTCATTTGAATCAAACTCAAAAAATAAAAATAATTTATTTTTCAATTAGCTAAAAAGAAGCCTGTAAAGATCATTCCCATTGGCATAAAGTACAAGGGAGAGCAAAAGGAAAAAACCAAACATTTGCGCATATTCTAAAAATTGATCGTTGGGTTTTCTACCTGTAATCATTTCATAAATGAGAAACATGACATGCCCCCCATCAAGTGCAGGAATAGGGAGAATATTCATAAAAGCTAATATGATAGAAATTAAAGCAGTACTCGCCCAAAATCCTTTCCAATTCCAGCTGGAGGGGAACATATTGCCAATGGCTCCAAAGCCCCCGAGCTGAGAAGCCCCTTTTTGGGTAAAGAGGTATTGAAATTGCGCAACATAGTCGTAGAGTGTCCAATATCCATAGCTAAACCCTTCACTAATACTTTGTGAAAGGCTGAGTTTTTCTGTTTGAAATCTAATTAAGGAACTTTTCGGATAAACCCCCAAAGTGCCGTCTGCTGCGGTAGCTATCTCTAGGCTATCTCGACGTCCATCACGTTCTATGACGAGGGTGATAAGACGGGATTCATCCGTCATTTGATTTTTAAAAACCGTCCAATTTGGAGTAGAATTTCCATTGATTTCTACTATTTTATCATCGGGTAGAAGTCCTGCCTTAGCCGCAGGTGAATTGGGAATAATACTGTCTAAAATATTAGGGACTACAGGTGTAAAAGGAAGTAGTTCTCCCGATTCAAACATTTGTTTTCCAAAATTTTCTGGTATAGAAAGCTGCTCAATAGCTCCGTTTTGATGTTGAACGGCTACCGTTTCTACCCCTCTTAGGAAGAGGTGTTTATTAATTTCTAATACATTGTCTAAGGGTCTTCCATCTACTTCAAGGATTTGATCGCCTAATTCAAAACCGAGTGCTTGTGCGATGGGAGATGGCTCTAGTCCCATAGGGAGCTGTGAAGCGTTTAGGGTGTTTTTGCCCCAAACAAAGAGGATCATCATATAAATAAGAAAGCCCAAAATGAGATTTACCGTAACTCCTCCCAGCATAATAATAAGTCTTTGCCAAGCAGGTTTAGAGCGAAATTCCCAAGGTTGTGGTGGCTGTTGCAACTGTTCTTTGTCCATGCTCTCATCAATCATACCCGAAATCTTAACATAACCTCCTAGAGGTAGCCACCCGATACCATAGGTGGTCTCACCGATTTTCTTTTTTATTAAAGCAAATTTGACATCAAAAAAGAGAAAGAACTTTTCTACCCGCGTATTAAACAGCCGGGCAGGGATAAAATGCCCTAGTTCGTGGAGTATGATGAGTAAAGACAAACTCATTAATAATTGTATCGCTTTCACAAGAAATGGACTCATAGCATCATTTTAACTCTCGCAAAAGTAGTACAATAGGCTACATTATAAAAATCCAATACGGCTTTTAAGATTCTTTTTTTAATTCCCATTTCTCAATAGCAAAAGAACAGTTAACTTTGCTCTGTAAAAAAGAGAAAATGAAAGCAGTACTAAAAAAATACAGGGGATTTATTACACTCTCTATAGTAGTCTCTGCCCTAATATTAGGTCTTTTTTACCAAGCATTAAAGCCCCAAAAAAGACTGCCTATTTATCAGCCGTCTATGGTCAATTTTGAATTGGTAGACAGTACCTTACAACACGTAAAAAAATACCATAAAATCGCGCCTTTTTCACTCACCAATCAAAATGGAAAAACAGTTACAGAGCGCGATTATTTAGATAAAATTTATGTCGCAGACTTTTTCTTTACTACCTGCCCCACTATTTGCCCTAAAATGACAGAAAATATGGGTGCACTTCAAAAAGAATTTTTAGCGGACCCCCAAGTAAAATTTCTTTCTTACAGTGTAACGCCCCAAATCGATTCTGTGGCTCAGCTCAAAAAATATGCCCTCGAAAAAGGGGTGGTTGACAGCAAGTGGAATTTAGTAACTGGAGATAAAAAAGAAATTTATAAACTTGCAAGAAAATCATATCTCGCAGTAAAAGAGCAGGGCGATGGGGGCCCCTATGATATGATTCATACTGAAAATTTTATTCTTGTAGATCCAGTGCAACGCATTCGCGGATTTTATGACGGTACAGATCCCCAAGCCATGCAGACTTTAATCACTGATATTGCGCTACTCAAGGCGGAATTTCCCAATCCCTAAATTTTTTTTAGCGCTGAACAGAAAAGGAAACTTATTTTCCTACTTTTGTTCTTTAAAATGATTCTAAATAATGATTTCACTGGATCAACTAACTAAAGGAGCGCAAGCTAAAATTGAGTCTATAGAAACAGACCAATTGCCACTCAAACTCATCGAAATGGGTTGTTTACCTGGAAATACGATTTCTTTAATTCAAAAAGCCCCTTTTAATGATCCGCTTTATTTTAAAGTTGATGAATCTCATTTGGCCATTAGAAGAGAGACGGCAAAGCATATTTTTGTCCGATTATTAGAATAATTCATGAGTAAGTCATTGAATATCGCATTATTAGGAAATCCCAATACAGGGAAAACATCGGTATTTAATCGACTTACTGGACTGAACCAAAAAGTAGGAAACTATCCTGGTATTACGGTAGAAAAGAAAGAGGGTGTTTGTAAGCTAAATAGAACGACCAAGGCCCATATAATAGACCTACCAGGGACCTATAGTTTGAATGCTTCCTCTATGGATGAAAGCGTAGTTATCGAACTGCTGCTCAATAAAAACAGTAAAGATTTTCCCGATGTAGCGGTAGTCATTACTGACGTAGAAAACTTGAAGCGCAACCTCCTACTTTTTACACAAGTTAAAGATTTAGGGATTCCGACACTACTTGTTATTAATATGTCTGACCAGATGAAGCGCAAGGGGATTCGCTTAGACATTCCATTACTAGAGAAGCAATTAGATACGCATATTGCACTGGTCAGTACCCGAGAAAATACGGGAATAGATCATTTAAAAACCTTATTACTCAACTACAGACAGCTTTCTACCCAACCGACGATAGCACTCGAGAGTATTGATCCAGTATATTTTGAAAATTTAAAAAAAGCTTTCCCTAACCAACAGCTCTATAAACTGTGGCTGGTCATTACTCAAGATGTTAATTTTGCAAAAATAGACCGAAATAGAGTTTCAGATACTACTGATTTTAAAACCCAATCAGAATCCGTTTTAAAACGGATGCAGCAAAAAGAAACGGTAAAACGCTATCAGTTTATTAATACTATACTCAAAGAAACTTTAGAAATAGACCGCGCCTCAGCAACAGATTTTAGAAGTCGATTAGACCGCGTTTTAATTCATAAATTTTGGGGTTATATTATCTTTTTTGTGATTTTAATGACTGTTTTTCAGTCTATTTACGATTGGAGTAGCATCCCTCAGGATTTTATTGATGCTACTTTTGCACAGCTTAGTGAAGCTGCTAGTACCAAGCTACCCCAAGGACTTTTTACGGATCTTTTGGCCCAGGGTATTATTCCTGGTTTAGGGGGGATTGTTATTTTTATTCCTCAGATCGCCTTTTTATTTTTCTTTATTTCAATACTTGAGGAGACCGGCTATATGAGTCGCGTCGTTTTTCTTATGGATCGCGGTCTCAGGCGTTTTGGATTAAATGGTAAAAGCGTAATTCCCCTCATTTCTGGTACGGCCTGTGCAATTCCTGCAGTAATGGCTACGCGCAATATTGAAAATTGGAAAGAACGCCTCATTACAATTTTAGTTACTCCATTTACTACTTGTTCAGCGCGACTTCCCGTATATGCCATACTTATTGCATTAGTGATTCCCCAGGGTTCTTTCCTCGGATTAAATTATCAGGGATTAATGCTGATGTTCCTTTATTTGGTTGGGTTTGCCATGGCTCTACTTTCAGCATGGATATTAAGTATGACTATAAAAATTCAATCCAAAAGTTATTTTGTAGTAGAGATGCCGAATTATAAATTCCCCTTATTAAAAAATGTAGGCATTACAGTATGGGAAAAGACGAGAACCTTTGTCACAGAGGCGGGTAAGATCATCCTTGCCATTTCAATTCTTTTATGGGTATTGGCTTCTTATGGTCCGGGGAAAAATTTCTCTGAGGCAGAACAAATTGTTCAGTCAAATTTCACTGAATTAGAAGGCGAGGAGCTGACAAATAAAATCAATTCTCATAAACTAGAGCATTCCTATATAGGGTTGTTAGGAAAATCCATTGAACCTGTGATTACGCCGCTGGGTTATGATTGGAAAATAGGAATTGCGCTAATCAGTTCTTTTGCGGCACGTGAGGTTTTTGTAGGCACGCTGGCCACTATTTACAGCGTAGAAAGTGACGCCGAAGAAACCATTAAAAATCGTATGGCCTCTGAAGTCAGAGCCGATGGTACCCCCCTTTTTAATCTAGCCAGCGGAATTTCGTTGATGTTATTTTATGCCTTTGCCATGCAATGTATGAGTACTTTGGCTATAGTCAAAAAAGAAACTAACTCATGGAAGTGGCCCACCATCCAACTTTTTGGGATGACTTTTTTGGCGTATCTTACCGCCTTTACAACCTATCAAATTTTAAGCTAATGCAGTACCTTCAGTCTCTTTTAGTTGGCATATCAGTAGTAGGTGCAGTGGCTTATCTTGTGAATAAATGGAGGCCCAGACCTCATACTAAAAAAGGGGGCTCCTGTGACACCAATTGTGGGTGTCATTAAATTTTAATCTCCCCATTAGAATCTAAATTCTTCCTCTCAGTGTTTTCTAAAAAGTTATATCTTTAGAAAGACAAAATTGAAATTTAAACTATTATGACAAACAGTAAAAGACTTTTTTACGGGAGTTGTTTTGCTTTGATAACCACAGCTTTTTCTTTTAGTATAAGAGCGGGTATTCTTCCTCAACTGGGAGATGCTTTTGATCTCAATGCACAACAATTAGGATTTATCAATTCGATGTGGTTTTTGGGCTTTCCCATTTCCATGATTTTAGGGGGGTTATTTTACCATACTATTGGACCTAAAAAGATTATGCAATTTGCATTTTTAACACATATACTGGGAATCATCCTCACCATTTATTCGGGAGGTTATACGGGGCTTTTAATTTCTACCCTACTCATTGGTATTGGGAATGGATGTACAGAAGCGGCCTGTAATCCTATGATTGCAGACGCCTATGAAGGAAAGCAAATGAATACCTTACTGAATCGGTTTCACATGTGGTTTCCAGGAGGAATTGTCCTGGGGAGCTTAATTTCAAAGTTTATGACAGATGCCAATTTAGGCTGGCAAGCCCAAATCTGGATTATCGTCATACCTACTTTGATTTATGCGTATTTATTTTATGGACAAGAGTTTCCAAAATCAAAAGTAGAAGCCGCAACTTCTGTCAGCGGTAATTTAAAAGCGATGGCTACTCCACTCTATATTTTTATTTTAGGCTGTATGGCCCTTACGGCAATTTCAGAATTTGGACCCCAACAGTGGACCAGTTTGATTATGCAAAGTAGTGGCGCACAACCCATGGTTATCCTCGCCCTCATTACAGGTCTGATGGCTGTTGGGCGTTATTTTGGAGGCGATATTGTCCATAAATTTGATCAAACAGGTGTACTTTTAGGTTCTGCCGTTATTGCAGCTTTAGGAATTTTCCTCTTTAGTACCCAAACGGGATCAATGGTCTATGTCGCTGCTATTTGTTTTGCTCTTGGAATTTGTTATTTCTGGCCCAATATGATCGGCTTTGTAGCAGAAAAAATACCTGAAAGTGGCGCCTTAGGAATGTCTATCGTAGGAGGTATGGGTATGTTTTCAACCTCTATTTTCCAACCCATTATTGGAACTTGGATAGACAGTACGACAGCTGAACAAGCAGCGAATGGGCTAACAGGGACCGCCCTTGACCTTGCTGCAGGTCAGCAGACGCTTACTTATATGATAAGCTTCCCCGTAATACTTATTGTTTTATTTACAATCTTGTATTTCTGGCAACGCAATTCAAAAACAGTAGCTGCTTAGATTAAAATCTATAGTAGTAAAAAAGCCCTCTTTTAAGAGGGCTTTTTTTTAAGTATTCATCAAGCTTTCTATTTCCTCTACTTCTATTGGGATTGTTCCCATTAAATTGAGTGGTGCCCCCTTCGCTTGAATAACGACATCATCTTCTAAGCGGATTCCAAAGCCCTCTTCAGGAATATAAATCCCAGGCTCAACAGTAAAAACCATCTGTGCCTCCATAGGCAAATGAAGTAATCCATAATCATGCGTATCCAAACCTATATGATGTGCTGTTCCATGCATAAAGTATTTTTTATAAGCCGGCTTTTCTGGGGTTTCATTTTGGAGGTCTGCTTTATCAAGTAAACCTAATTGAACCAATTCAGAAGTCATTAGTTTACCCACCTCTATATGAAATTCCTTCCACAAGGTACCTGGAATAAGCAGTTGGGTGGCTTCTTTTTTTACCTTTAATACTGCCTGATATACCGCTTTTTGACGGGCAGTAAATTTGCCAGAAACCGGAACGGTACGAGTCATGTCACTCGAATAATTACCGTATTCAGCAGCTACATCCATTAATACAAGAGCTCCCGCTTTACACTGCTTATTATTTTCAGTATAGTGTAATACATTCGCATTTTGACCTGAAGCGATTATGGGCGTGTAGGCAAAACCTTTAGACTGATGACGTATAAATTCATGCGCATATTCAGCTTCAATTTCATATTCCCATACCCCGGGTTTGATGAAATTTAAAATCCGTCGAAAGCCTTTTTCTGTAATTGAGCAGGCCTGTTGCATTTGAGCGATTTCCTCGGGTGCTTTTACCGCCCGGAGCTGCTGCAGGAGAGGATTACTTTTACCGACTTTATGTGCAGGATATTTCTTTTTACACCACTTTATAAATCGGTCTTCTCGGGTCTCAGTTTCTACCGCTTGACGGTAGTGCTCATTGGTATTAAAATAAAAACAGTCACATTGGGTACTTAATGCTTGAAAAATTTGTTCAAATTCATCGAGCCAGTAGATGGTTTCAATTCCACTTAATTCCCGTGCCGCTGCCTTAGAAAGTTTAGCCCCTTCCCATACGGCAATATGTGCGTTTGTTTCACGAATAAATAATACCTCACGGTGTTTTTTTTCAACGGCATCTGGAAAGAGCAGTAGTATACTTTCTTCTTGATCGATACCACTTAGATAAAAAATATCACGGTGCTGCTGAAAGGGAAGTGTGCTGTCAGCACTAATCGGGTAAATATCATTGGAATTAAAAATTGCTAAACTTTGGGCTTCTAGTTTCTGAGCAAAACGCTTTCTATTGGCTTGATAAACGGAAGAAGAAATTGGCCGGTATCGCATAAACTGTTTTTTTACTAAGATAGCTGTTTTTAAAAATTAGTAAGGCACTAATTAGTAGTGATTACTTTGTTTGCTATAGAACACCTCTGCTTTTGTTTATATTTTTTGATGAATAAATCTCTTTTTGAGGTAAAATATTAAACAAGAAGAAGCGGCTGTTTAGTTCTATTTCAATAAAACCGAAAAATACGTTAAAGCAGTTTGCTGCCGAGAGTTTATACCTTAATTTTGTCATACAAATTGAAAACTTATGACTTTAATTGCCTCATCAATAGGAAGAAAATTCGCCATGGCACTCTCAGGCCTTTTTCTAGTAATCTTCCTAACACAGCATTTCGCGATTAATATTACTTCTGTATTTAGTGCGGCTCTTTTCAATGAGCTTTCACATTTTATGGGGAATAATCCCTTAGTACAGTTTGTCTTCCAACCCATCTTAATTCTAGGTGTTTTATTTCATTTCACTTTGGGTTTTCTTTTAGAAATAAAAAACGCCCAGTCAAGAAATGTAAAATATAAGACCTACCTTGGCGCTGCAAACGCACCCTGGGTATCTCGAAATATGATACTGTCAGGGGCTGTAATCCTTTCCTTTTTGGGGTTACACTTCTATGATTTTTGGGTTCCTGAAATGAACTATAAATATATTGAGGTTTTACCCTTGAATTCAGAGCGTTATTTTGAAGAATTGATACACAAATTTGAAAGCCCGGTCCGAGTAGGAATCTATGCACTTTCTTTTGTATTCCTCTCACTTCATTTGTACCATGGCTTTTCTTCCTCATTCCAATCTGTAGGACTCAATAACAGCTATACAAAAGCGCTAAAAACATTTACGGTTGCATTCTCTATTGTGATTCCAGTAGGATTTGTTTTTATCGCTTTATTTCATCATTTAACTGCATTTTAAAATGGCATTAGATTCTAAAATACCACAAGGTTCATTGGCTGATAAATGGACAACACATAAAAGCAATATCAATTTAGTAAGTCCAGCCAATAAACGCTTGATTGATGTTATTGTAGTGGGTACTGGTTTGGCGGGCGCTTCAGCCTCTGCGACCTTAGCGGAGCTAGGCTATAATGTTAAAACTTTTTGTTTTCAAGATTCTCCACGTCGTGCGCATTCTATCGCTGCACAAGGAGGGATCAATGCCGCAAAAAATTATCAGGGTGATGGTGATTCCACCTATCGACTTTTCTATGACACCATCAAAGGAGGAGATTATCGTTCTAGGGAAGCCAATGTATACCGTCTGGCGGAAGTTTCAGCAAATATCATCGATCAATGTGTTGCGCAAGGGGTCCCTTTTGCCCGTGACTATGGGGGTTTATTAGACAATCGGTCTTTTGGAGGGGTTTTGGTTTCCAGGACATTTTATGCCAAAGGGCAAACAGGGCAGCAACTATTACTAGGGGCTTACTCAGCAATGAACCGTCAGATTGGACGTGGAAAAATTAAAATGTACAACCGCCATGAAATGATGGATCTTGTGGTTGTCGAAGGTAAAGCGAGAGGAATTATAGCTCGAAACCTTGTCAGTGGTGAACTTGAGCGCCACAGTGCACACGCAGTTGTGATCGCCTCAGGGGGCTATGGCAATGTCTTTTTCTTATCGACAAATGCCATGGGGAGTAATGTTTCTGCAGCCTGGAAAATTCATAAAAAAGGAGCGCACTTTGCCAATCCTTGTTTTACACAAATTCACCCTACTTGTATTCCTGTTTCGGGAGAACATCAATCTAAATTGACCTTGATGTCAGAATCCTTAAGAAATGACGGAAGAATATGGGTGCCTAAAAATTTAGAAGATGTTAAAGCCATTCGCGAAGGTCGATTAAAACCGACAGAGATCAAAGAAGAAGACCGCGATTACTATCTAGAAAGACGCTATCCTGCTTTTGGTAATTTAGTCCCTCGCGATGTAGCTTCAAGAGCGGCAAAAGAGCGTTGCGATGAGGGGTATGGAGTAAATAAAACAGGAGAAGCCGTCTATTTAGATTTTGCTTCTGCCATAGAACGCTATGGTAAAGAGCAAGCCCATGTGAAGGGATTGGATACAGAGGATTCTGCTTTGGTAAAAAAACTAGGGCAAGATGTGATACGTGCCAAATACGGCAACCTCTTTCAGATGTATGAAAAAATTGTAGACCAAAATCCCTATGAAACCCCCATGATGATCTACCCTGCAGTGCACTATACGATGGGAGGAGTATGGGTCGATTATAATTTAATGACTTCTATCCCCGGCTGTTATGCTATAGGAGAAGCCAATTTTTCTGATCATGGGGCAAATCGTCTTGGCGCTTCAGCCCTGATGCAAGGTCTAGCAGATGGATACTTTGTCTTGCCCTACACCATTGGCGATTACTTATCAAATGATATACGTACGGGCTCAATAGACACCAATTTACCTGAATTTGAAAAAGCTGAAGCAGCTGTAAAAGCCCAACTTGAGGCTTTTGTAAGTAATAAGGGAACACATACGGTAGATTATTACCACCGAAAATTGGGGAAAATTATGTGGGATAAATGCGGGATGTCTCGAAATGCAAAAGGACTTAAAGAAGCCATTACTGAAATTAAAGCCTTAAGAGAAGACTTTTATAAAAATGTAAAAGTCCCTGGGACGACCACAGATTTTAACCCTGAGCTGGCAAAAGCGGGACGGGTTGCAGACTTTTTAGAATTGGGAGAACTCTTTGCTAAAGATGCCCTTGAACGTAACGAATCCTGTGGAGGTCATTTTAGAGAAGAGTCTCAAACTCCCGAGGGCGAGGCCCTAAGAGATGATGAAAACTTTACTTTTGTTTCCGCATGGGAATACAAAGGCGATCCTTCTCAAGCCAAATTGCATAAAGAAGCATTGAATTACCAAGAAATTGAAGTTAAAACTAGATCCTACAAATAATGAAGCTGACTCTTAAAATATGGCGTCAAGCCAATGCACAAGCAAAAGGAAAAATGGAAACCTATCAACTAGAGGAGGTTTCTCCTGATATGTCTTTTCTTGAAATGATGGATGTACTTAATGAACAATTGATTGAACAAGGAATAGATCCTGTTGCTTTCGACCACGACTGCCGTGAAGGAATTTGTGGTATGTGTTCCATGTTTATCAATGGTGAAGCCCACGGTCCTGACCGTCTAGTCACCACCTGTCAGCTCCATATGCGTAAATTCAAAGACGGTGATACCATTACTATAGAGCCTTTTAGAGCAAAAGCGTTCCCAGTAATAAAAGACCTTACTGTAGACCGTTCTTCTTTTGATCGTATCCAACAAGCGGGTGGTTTTGTAAGCGTCAATACTTCAGGGAATACCCAAGACGCCAATGCCATTCCTATCGACAAACACGATGCTGATAAAGCCTTTGATGCAGCCACCTGTATTGGTTGTGGGGCTTGTGTAGCGACTTGTAAAAACGCCTCTGCCATGCTTTTTGTTTCAGCGAAAGTTTCTCAATATGCACTTCTTCCACAAGGAAAAGTAGAAGCAACAGATCGCGTATTGAATATGGTCAACCAGATGGACGAAGAAGGTTTTGGAAACTGCACCAATACGGGAGCCTGCGAAGTAGAATGTCCCAAAGGAATTTCGCTTGAAAATATCGCCCGAATGAATCGTGAGTACCTTTATGCGAGCTTAAAAGGCTAACTGTCTAAGAGCTCGAGATTAATTTGGTTTATAGATCGCTCCTGTAGCAAAATCGATCAATACCCCAGGAGGAAATAAGACAAAATCTGCAAGAAGCGCAACAAGTCTTATTTCGCGTTGAAGTTCACCAGGCAGCGGTTTTTTTCTTTGTTTCTCGGTAATGGGACCCCCTAAAACGGTGGCACAACTAGAAACTAAAAGCAGGACTCCTAAAGCGGAAGCACGTAGTATTGATTTTTTCATGGGCTTGTTTTTTTATAAATAAGAAATCTGAAAGTTATAGCAGGTATTTAGGAGATAATAATACCTAGAAAAAATTTGAATTTTGAATTTCTTTAAAAGACTTTATTGCTGTTAGGCATCCCAGTTCTAATAAAGTTTTTCGATCAAACATAGTTGCAACCCCTATAACAGACATTCCAGCTGCTTGGGCAGCGGCTATGCCTGAGCGTGTATCTTCAAAAACCAAACACTCCTCAGGAGGCGTATTGAGTTTCTGAGCGGCTGTTAAAAATATTTCCGGATGGGGTTTGCCATGGGTAACTTGATGCCCCCCCGTAGTGGAATGAAAATAGGGCCTCAAATCCAATGCATCAAAAATAAAGTCAATATTGTATTGATCGCCCATAGTTGCTACCCCCATAGGCCGCTTATTTTTAAGCTGATCATCTAAAAAAGAATGCAATCCATCTATAGCTTTTATATGGGGTTGGTATAATTCTCTGTATAAGACTTCTTTATAACTCCCAATTTGAAAAAGCTCCTCTTTGTCTGTGATAGCGGGAAAAAGACGGGCCATAATCTCTACCAGTGAACCTTTATGATAGTGCTGATCAAAAGTATCATAATCTAACGTCAGCTTGTGGTGCTTAAATAATGCAATCCAAGACTGTTTGTGATACTCCATATTATCTATGAGCGTACCATCCATATCAAAAATGATGGCTTTAGGGGAGTGCATCAAGTACGGTTTTAACAAATACCCCCATCTTATTAGGCTCGAGCCAACGCACTACTAGGACCAGTTCCTCTTCAGGCACAATAACAATAAAATTTCCACCAAAACCCGCAGCATAATAGACAGATTCTGGGACTCCTTCCCAATACCGATCCGTTCCTTTTTTATTAAGCCACCACATATAGCCATAATTGGCTTGTGCAGGAGAAGGGCTTATTGCTTTTTTTATCCACTCAGTACTGAGTAATTGTTTGTCCTCCCATTTTCCTTGATTTAAAAAAAGTAAACCAAAACGCGCATGGTCTTCAGTATTGATAAAAAGGCCCCCACCAGAATGTCCTCCTCCTGAAACAGACTGCATATAGTTTCCGTCCAGAGTGATCCAAGAATTTTTATAGCCGTGCCACCTCCAAGTGCTACTGGCACCTATGGGGTCCATGATGGATTCTTTTAAAACTTGGGGCAATGGTTTTCTCCATACTTGGAGTAGTGAATAGGCCAGTAAATTTACACGTACATCATTGTATTCAAAACGAGTACCAGGAGTAAAGTACGCCCTGTATTTCCAATCGTCTATTGTTCCTTTAAGCGGTGGCCGATCTGCCCAATCATGTCCGCCCCAAAGTGTACCCGACCAATCAGAAGATTGATTCAAAAGATGCTCCCACCTAATTTGACTATTATGTGGGCCCTCATAGGTGTGGTCCCAGACGTAATCCATGAGTAAATCATGGGGTGAGAGTAACTTACGATCAAAAGCAAGACCCGCAACTGTAGAAAGATAACTTTTCGTGACACTAAAAGTCATATCGACCCTTTCAAGGTCTCCCCAAGAAGCGATCTGATACCCATTTTTTAAAATAACCCCTGCTGGCGCCCCTCTTTTTTTTGTAGGACCTAAAATTTCATGAAAAGGCTCTCGCGCGAAGGCTTTTAGGATCGCAATTCTCAGGTCTTTTTCTCCAGTATACTCATTTTGTTTGGCAAAATTGACTGCCTTTGCAAGACCCGCCTCATCGATATTGAATGCTTGAGAACTTTTTTGCTCCCACTTGCCCTGAGAAGGGGGAAAATAGGTTTGGCTGTAACTAAAATAAGAGAGGAGGAATAAACCAACGAGATAGTACTTTAAAGACATGGCTTTTCTAAAATTAAAAGTTAAATTTAAGGATAATCTAGATGTTGAATTGAATTTCTTTGGATGAATAGTAAGTTCTCTATTGGCCTTATTCAGCTTCCCCTAAATTGGGAGGCTCCCGAAAAAAACAGGAAGGCGATTGAAGTCTATTTAAAGCGCTTGAAGCAACCTTTAGATCTGGTTTTATTACCAGAGATGTTTACTTCTGGCTTTACAATGCATCCTCAGACAGTGGCAGAATCTATGGAAGGACCAACGATACTCTGGATGCAAAATTGGGCAAAGCAAATCAATGCCGCGCTAGGGGGAAGTTTGGTAATCAAAGAAGGGACTTTATTTTATAATAGATTTGTCATTGCCACTCCTTCTGGAGCCTTATATTTTTATGACAAGCGACATACTTTTACGCTTGCAGGGGAAGATAAAGTTTATAAAAAAGGGACCCATAATGGGCTTTTTAAATATAAAGGCTGGACCATTTGTATGCGTATTTGCTATGATTTACGCTTTCCTGTTTGGTCGCGAAATACGCACAATTACGATATACTTTTATATGTAGCTAATTGGCCTAAACCTCGCATTCAGGCTTGGGATTCCCTTTTAAAAGCAAGAGCAATAGAAAACCTTTCTTATGTAGTAGGGGTAAATCGTATTGGCTCAGATGCAAATAAACACAGCTACCCGGGGCACTCAGCAGTCTATGATCCTTTGGGATATCAGCTTAGCCCAGCGTGTTATTCTGAAGAAGGGATAATTAGGGCTGAGTTGGACTTTCAGTATCTTCAAGCACAGCGGAAGCAGTTGCGCTTTCTGGAAGATCAGGATAGTTTTGAGCTGTATTAAATGTTTCATTCATATCCCAATTGGCTCTTAGGTCAATGTCTTTCCAGAAATAAATTACTTGTTCGGGTTGTATTTTTTTTAAATAATTCCCCGTATCCCATTGTTTATTACCATTAGCATCTACGATAAGTCGCACTTGATATTTTCCTGGATCGAGGCGTTCAAATACATAGTTTCCACCTGCAACAGGAGAGGTATAGCTACGTACTACTTCTTTGGTTTTTAATAACTCAATAAGATAAGGGTGAGGACTTTCGTGTTGTACCCTCAAAAAGATATTTCCATAGTCTTCTATTTTTTTAGTAGAAGTTCTAAAAACCAAAGTATCATGTGTTGCACCCCAAAAGTCAGTCAAAGCATTCGGGAATAGAGTGATTTCATAGCGGTCATTAGGGAGTACCTCAAAATCTATAGTGATGCGGTCGTAATTTTCTTGGATTTTGAGCGAGGCAGGTACTTGAACTGTATCTACATTGGTTACTTTTAGGAAAGTGTCATCTACTGCTGTAATGGGAAGGTTGCTTTTGAGCTCAAATTTATCTAATAACCTTAAGGTGCCACTTGTAAACTTGTCAATGACAAGTGAGTCAGGAATCGGATTTTTAAATTGCACTGTTTTTTTTACTAGGGAATCTTTGATTTCAAATTCAAACTGCAAGGAGTCTAATTCAACACCTTTAAACCAATAATTTAATGTATCTGTTGTCCTACTTTGGGTAATTAAAGATTCAAATTCTTCAGGCACACTACTTATCATCTTAAAGGGCTCCTCTTTTCGGTCCCCAAAATATGCCAATGCAATATGATGTTCATTGATAAAATAGGGCTTGTCCCAAGAAAAATCCCTCCGCTCTTTAAATAATCTTAGGTCAATAATAGAGTCTTGAGGCAATTCAATAAGTTCTTGATGAAAGCCTATTTTATCACTATTCTGATCAAAGAAATAATTTCCAGCCTGGTCTTCCAAAGCAATTAGCGCATATTTCCCCGCTCTTAAATTTTGAAAACGGTAAATGGTAGTATCTAATGTGCTGGTAACATAGAGTGGTTTTTGGGTATAGATTAATGAATCTAAATAAGTACTGTCTACGGGATAGAGTTGTAGGGAGATAAAACGTTTGGTCTCGCGCTCGAAAGCGTCAGTGACTTTTCCGCGGACATAAAGTGAATCTATGGTGGCACCTGTAGAAAGAGTGTAAGTTAAATAAGTAGCTGGATTAGATTCATTAAAATCCACGATACCTTCACCAAAGTTGAAGGTGTAGGTAGTGTTTTCTAAGAGGCTGTCTAATAGTTTCAAAGTCACTTTTTTAGAAGCACCTGTAACAGGATATACTTTGTATTGTGTCGCATTCAATGGGGGGGAAATTATCAGTTGTTTACTGATGTCTTTTAGTGTGATGTATTCATCAAAATTTAAGGTGAATACTTCTTTATCGAAGAATACAGTATTGAGTTTAGGAGAAGCATTTACCAATACAGGGGGCAGTGAATCCCTAGGTCCACCAGTAGGGGAGGCGCGTTTGGCACATTGCACAGTGGCTAAAAACAGACTGAGAAGTAAGAGCTGTTTGATTGTTTTTGACATACTTTCATTCTTCACCACAAAATAACGGATTATTCTACTCACAACCTACACCCTACTACAGCGATACTCAATTTTAATGTCTGTTCTTTGCGCAGACTTTGAGCACAAGCATTGAGTGTAGTTCTTGTAGTAAGTACATCGTCTATCAAAAGTAAATGTTGTGCATTTTCAATTTTTTTAATGCAACGAATTGCCGCTGTGATTTCATTTTCCCGTTCTTTTTCACCGAGTAAAACAAGTGAAGTTGTATTTCTGATTCGTTTAAGTACCTCCGAATATAGAGGGACTTTTAATAGATGAGCTACGGCTTCAGCAATCAATTCTGCTTGGTTATAGCCTCTTTTCCTTTTTCTTTTGGGGTGAAGCGGTACAGGAATGACTCCATCAATAGAATCAAAAAAGGGACTTTCTTTTAAATGTTCAGCGAGCCATTCACCTAGAAAAGTACCTAACTGATAGACTCCATTATATTTGAGCAGATAAATTAAGTGGGCCAAGACGCCCTCTTTTTCAAAATAAAATAAACTTGTCGCCGCTTCTAGGGGAAATCGTACACTCAGCTTTTGGTAAAGCGGGTTTTCCCTAGTCAGGTGTAAGCTGGTTAGTGGTAAGCTAATCTGACAGCTTAAGCACAACTTTTTTTCACAGAATAAGAATTTGGGTCTACTAAAAATAACAAAAAGAATTATTTTTGCGCCATGACGCAACAAACAGAACAATTTAAGAAAGTAATTTCCCACGCAAAAGAGTATGGATTTGTCTTTCCCTCAAGTGAAATTTATGATGGCCTAAGTGCGGTATATGACTACGCCCAAAATGGCGCCGCCTTAAAAAATAATATCCGCGAATTTTGGTGGAAGGCCATGGTACAGCTCAATGAAAATATTGTGGGCATAGATGCCGCTATTTTTATGCACCCTACCACATGGAAAGCCTCAGGGCATGTAGATGCGTTTAACGACCCTTTAATCGATAATAAAACCTCCAAAAAGAGATACCGAGCAGATGTTTTGGTAGAGGAATATGTAGCTAAAATTGAGGGCAAAATTGAAAAAGAAATTGAAAAAGCCGCCAAGCGATTTGGCGAAGCCTTTGATGAAGCAGAATTTCGAGCGACAAACCCCAGAGTCAAAGCAAACCAAGAAAAAGCAAATGCAATTCTAAAACGCCTAGGGAAGTCCCTAGAAAAAGAAGATTTAGCAGATGTAAAAGCCTTAATAGAAGAATTAGAAATTAGCTGTCCTGAGTCAGGTTCCAGAGAATGGACGGATGTAAAACAATTTAATCTAATGTTTGGCACCAAGCTAGGTGCTTCGGCAGAGACTGCCATGGATTTGTATCTAAGACCCGAAACGGCCCAAGGCATTTTTGTGAATTTTCTCAATGTTCAAAAAACAGGGCGTATGAAATTGCCCTTTGGAATTGCCCAAACGGGAAAAGCATTTAGAAATGAAATCGTAGCCCGACAATTTATTTTTAGAATGCGGGAATTTGAGCAGATGGAGATGCAATTTTTTATTGCACCAGGGACACAAAAAGAGTGGTATGAGCAATGGAAAGAAAAACGCATGAAATGGCATCTGGCTTTAGGTATGGGTGCTGATAAATATCGCTTTCACGATCATGAAAAATTAGCCCATTATGCGGATGCTGCTGCAGATATTGAGTTTCGCTTTCCCTTTGGTTTTAAAGAGCTGGAAGGAATTCATTCGAGAACAGATTTTGACCTGGGAAGTCACGAAAAATATACAGGGAAAAAGCTTCAATATTTTGATCCAGAGCGCAATGAAAACTATGTGCCCTATGTAGTAGAAACCTCCATTGGATTAGACCGAATGTTTTTGGCTGTATTTTCAAACTCCCTTACTGAGGAAGCGTTAGAAGGGGGTGCTTCACGGACCATTCTTAAATTTCCCTATGCGCTAGCTCCCAATAAAGCGGCTGTTTTACCCTTGGTCAAAAAAGACGGTCTCCCCGAATTGGCAAAAACAATTGTTGAGGAGTTGAAATGGCATTTTCAGACAGTTTATGATGAAAAAGATGCTGTGGGTAGACGCTATCGAAGACAAGATGCTTTAGGAACACCCTTTTGTATCACTGTAGATCATCAAGCTTTAGAAGATCAAACGGTTACAGTAAGAGAAAGAGACAGCATGAAGCAAGAGCGGATTGCCATTAAAGCACTCAAGGAAAAGCTGCTGGATCAAGTTTCGATGACTTCACTACTGAAAAAGATTTGACTTTTCACAAAGAAGTGGCTGAGAATAAATTTTAACAAGCCATCCGTTTTTTTATCTTCGTAAAAAAAGAGTTTTGAAACTACTTTCGTATAATGTGAATGGCATACGGGCAGCCCTCAGTAAGGGTTTTGCTAGCTGGCTCAAGGCTACTGAAGCAGATGTCATCTGTATTCAAGAAATCAAAGCGTTAGAGTCTCAGATAGATACGACGGTATTTGATGAATTGGGCTATCACCACTATTGGTTTTCTGCTCAAAAAAAAGGATACAGTGGGGTAGCCATATTGTGTAAAAAGAAGCCTACTAATATTGTTTATGGCAGTGGAATAGAACACATGGATTTTGAGGGACGTATTTTACGTGTTGATTTTGATGCGGTTTCCATCATGAGTTTATACCTTCCTTCAGGAACTAATACAGCTCGTTTGGATTATAAGTTCCAATTTATGGATGAATTTCAAGCCTATATTAATCAACTTAAAGTTTCACATCCAAATCTTATTATTTGCGGGGATTATAATATTTGTCACCAACCGATCGATATCCATGATCCTATACGCAATAAAAACACCTCCGGTTTCTTACCAGAAGAGCGAGCGTGGTTAGATCAATTTATGAAATCGGGATTTATTGATTCTTTTAGACTGCTTAATCCTGAACCGCACCAGTATTCTTGGTGGAGTTATCGTGCGAATGCAAGAGCGAATAATAAGGGATGGCGGATTGATTATGCACTTGTAAGCACTCCCCTTGAAGCTCAGATTGAGCGTTCCTTTATATTACCCGAAGCAAAGCATTCAGACCACTGTCCTGTAGGACTTGAACTCAATTTATCAAAATGAATAAGTTTTTAATTTTAATATCCCTCTTTCTTTTATTTGGGTTTACGAGTTGTGTATCCACAAAAGTTTTTAATGATTTAGAAGCGCGGTATGCAAAGGTTAAAATAACGGCCCACGCCTATGAAAAATCTAGAGATTCCCTCCAACAAACCAAAGACCTGTTGGATTCTAAATACAATGAATTAACTAATGTACTTTCTCTTACAAAAGAAAATCTTCAACAGTCAGAAGAAGCTCAGCAGGAATGGGAAAATAAATACACACTTCTCAAGGAAAATAGCGAAGAGAAAATCAAAAAAAATATTGCTGAAAATAATGCCTTATTAAAAGAAATCGCTTTAAGAAAAACAGAGCTGCAGTCACGTGGGGAGCGTGTAGACCAATTAGAACAAATGATTCAAAGCCAGCAAAAAGCCCTGCAAGCACTCAAAGAAAGTATTTCCAATGCACTATTAAACTTTGAGGGAAAAGGACTCACAGTAGAACAGCGCAGCGGGAAAGTATATATTTCAATGGAGAATAAATTATTATTTAAATCTGGCCGTTGGGATGTGCAACCAGAGGGGAGGGCAGCCTTAACCAATTTGGCCGCTGCATTAGAAAATAACCCAGATATTTCAATTTTAATAGAAGGACACACCGATAATATTCCTTTTACTCCAAATGGACAATTGGAGTCAAACTGGGATCTGTCTACAAAAAGAGCTACTGCTGTTGTAGCCATACTTTTAAAAAATAAAAATATACTTCCTGAAAATCTTACCGCCGCAGGTAGAAGTGAATTTGTTCCTATTGCACCAAATAGTTCAGCCGAAGGACGTGCGGCAAATCGCAGAATTGAAGTTGTTTTAAGCCCTTCTCTTGACGAAATTACATCACTATTACAAACAAATTAATGGACTATAATTTATTACCCAAAACACAGATCAAAGTCAGTAAAATATGCTTAGGTACCATGACCTGGGGCAGACAAAATACAGAAAAAGAAGCCCACGATCAGATGGATTATGCCTTTGATCAAGGGATTAATTTTTTTGATACAGCAGAGCTCTACCCAATACCTCCTCGACAAGAAGAACAGGGGGATACTGAACGCTTTATTGGGACATGGTTCAAAAAAAGTGGAAAAAGGGAGGAGCTAATACTTGCTTCAAAAATAGCGGGGCCAGCAGCTTTTACGCAACACATTCGAACAGATAAGAAATACAGTAAACAATCGATACTTACAGCCCTTGAAAATAGTTTACAACGACTTCAAACAGATTATATTGACCTTTACCAGCTGCATTGGCCAGAGCGACCTACCAATTTTTTTGGAAAAAGAGGATACGACTATACAAGAGGAGATCTTTGGGAAGAAAATTTCGAAGAAGTTTTAGATGCTTTAGCAGAACAGGTAAAAAAAGGAACGATTCGATATATCGGACTGTCTAATGAAACACCCTGGGGTACAATGCGCTTTCTACAAGCCTCTGATGCAGCGCGTCCAAGAGTCCGTACCATCCAGAATCCCTATTCTTTACTCAACCGTACTTTTGAAGTTGGTAATGCGGAGGTTTGTCACAGAGAAGAAGTGGGTTTATTGGCCTATTCTCCTTTGGCTTTTGGTGTACTTTCTGGAAAGTATCGAGGAGGTAAAAGCCCTGAAAATTCACGCCTTACCCTTTTTCCACACTATGACAGATACAGTTCGGATCCCTGTAAAAATGCGGTAGAACGCTATCACGAATTGGCACAAAAAGCGGGATTGACTTTAACACAGCTTGCACTCGCTTTTGTAAATGATCGTTCGTTTACAACCAGTAATATTATAGGCGCAACGAACCTCACTCAACTCAAAGAGAATATTGAAACAGCCCACATTCGGCTGAGTAAAGAAATTTTAACAGAAATAGATACCATACATGAAGCCCTCCCTAATCCCTCTACTTGAGAAGCGGGAGTGAATTAGTTTGGGATGGCGGCAATAAGTTTTTTAGTATAACTATGTTGCGGAGCACGATAAAGTAAATCTGCTTCTTGGGCTTCTATGAGTGCGCCCTCTTTCATTACCATTACACGATCAGACATATATTTTACCACTGCCAAGTCATGGGAAATAAATAAATAGCTCAAACCGAGTTTATTTTTTAGTTTGTTTAAAAGATTTAATACCTGTGCTTGAATAGAAATATCAAGTGCAGCTACACTTTCGTCACAAATTAATAACTCAGGATTTGTTGCCAAGGCCCTAGCTATTACAATACGCTGACGCTGACCTCCTGAAAGTTCGTGGGGGTAACGGTCAAAAAAAGAAGCCGATAAGCCTACCTGTGCTAGAAGGTTTAAGGCATTGGCTCTGGAAGCACTTTTATTTTTTGAATCTGAATAATAGACTAATACCTCTTCAATAGCCTGTCCAATTCGCTTTAAAGGATGTAATGAAGCATAAGGATCCTGGAAGATAAATTGAATCTTTTGTCTCATTTCTCTCATCAGTTGGCGGTCTGTAGGTACAATTTTTCTTCCTCTAAAATAAACTTCACCTGCGGTAGGGGGGTCCAGGTGTATTAAGGCGCGTGCGAGTGTTGATTTTCCACACCCTGATTCACCCACTAAACCAAGTGTTTCGCCTGGATAAAGTGAAAAACTTAAGGGAGCAACCGCTTGAAAGCCTTTCTTTTTTTTAAACAGCGTGCTTTGCCCATAATATTTTTTTTCTAGCCCCTTGACTTCTAACAGGGGTTTTAATTGATAAAGTATAGTATGGTGCAGCTGACGCTCTTTAGCGGTTTGCTGCTGCCCTTTAAAACCACCTCTTTGATAATCGTTTAAGGTGGGCAAAGGAAAGATTCTGGATTGGGTCGAAGGTCTTGCATTCAGCAATCCTTTGGTATAGGCTTCTTTAGGTTTGGTAAAAAGAAGTTCAGTTGTATTATTTTCTATAATCTGACCGTTGTACATCACACAAACACGATCGGCGAGTCTTCTAACGAGCGTCAAATCATGAGAAATAAATAAAATACTCATTTTTCTTCTTTTTTGAAGTCTTTTGAGTAATTCAATAATTTCTTTTTGAACCGTCACGTCTAAAGCGGTAGTGGGCTCATCAGTTATTAATAATTGAGGTTCGCAAAGTAAGGCCATTGCGATCATTACCCGCTGCTTTTGTCCCCCACTGAGCTCGTGAGGATAAGACTTAAATATCCGTTGAGGGTCCTGCAATTGTACTTCGATTAATGCCTTTAGTACTTTTTCGGTCTGACTTTTTTTTGATTCTTGGGTGTGCTGTTTGAGTACTTCTACAAGTTGTTTCCCACAACGCATAGAAGGATTAAGACTAGATTGGGGCTCCTGAAAAACCATTCCTATTGAGTTTCCGCGAATTTGCTGCCAAGCCTTTTGATCAAGCTCTAAGAGTTCCTTTTGTTTAAATAAGAGTCTTTCAGCGTGAAGCTTCGCTTTTTTTGGAACTAACCCCATAAGAGATAAAGCAGTGAGAGACTTTCCACTTCCAGACTCTCCAACAAGCGCAAGGATTTCATTTTCTGCTAATTCAAAAGAGAGGGTATCTAATACTGTTTTGTCCTCTATTTTTAAAGTCAGTGCGCTTACTTCCAACAAAAGTTTTTGCTTGTTTATTGTTGGGTTTTTTGACATCAAATATTGGCTTAGAGGTTGCCTTTATTTAGTTCTGCTACTGCGTGATGTACAGCACGTGCAGTAAATGCCATATAGGTCAATGAAGGATTCTGTGTTCCTGAAGAAGTCATAAAAGCACCATCAGTAACAAAAACATTAAGCACACTATGGACTTGATTGTATTTATTTAGAACGGAAGTTTTAGGATCATGACCCATTCTAGCAGTACCCATTTCATGAATTCCTTTTCCGATCGGTGCATTAGAATCAAAGATTTCGACCTGTTTACATCCTGCATTTTCGAGCATTTCTGCAGCCTGAATTTTCCAGTCTTCTTTCATCTTTTTTTCATTTTCTTTAAATTCAGCATCGAAGACAATTTTGGGTAGCCCCCATTGGTCGACTTTATCATAATTGAGATACATACGATTTTCATGATAGGGTAATACCTCTCCAAATCCTCCCATTCCTACAGTCCATTTGCCTGGTTTAAGCAAGGCCTTTTTATAAGCTTCACCATAGCCTAACTCAGCAACTGCAGCAGACCAATCGTTTCTTCCTGCACCTCCCTGATAGCCATAGCCTCTAAGAAAATCTACAGCGTCTTTTTTACCACCAATATTTCTAAAGCGCGGGATATAGAACCCATTTGGACGTCTTCCTGTATAGTATTGGTCTTCAAAGCCTTCATAAGACCCTGAGGCTCCACTCCCCAATTGGTGGTCCATAATATTGTGACCCAACTCCCCAGAATCGTTTCCTAAGCCATTTGGAAATCGATTGGATTTAGAGTTTAATAAAATGGCGGTTGAAGCCATAGAAGAGGCACAAATAAAAATTACTTTGGCATTAAATTCTAAAACTTCTTTTGATAAGGCATCTACTACTCGAACACCTTTGGCTTTTTGTGTGGTGTCATCGTAAAGTACTTCTGCAACGATAGAATGTGGACGTAATGTCATATTTCCAGTTTGCTCTGCAGCTGGCAGGGTAGTAGAATTGGAACTAAAATAAGAACCAAATGGGCAACCTCGATCACATCGATTTCTGAATTGGCATTGGGTTCTCCCTCCATTGGATTTTGAGCCTTGAGTGATATGGGCAACACGTCCAATAGTGAGTATACGATCTGAATAGTTTTTTGCGATGGATGCTTGTAATTCTTTTTCTACACAATTTAACTCCATAGGAGGTAAAAACTCACTGTCTGGAAGATGAGGTAGATTCAAGGCTTCACCACTTACACCAATATATTTTTCTACATAAGAATACCAGGGGGCGATATCTTTATAGCGCACGGGCCAATCTACCCCAATGCCCTCTCTTAAATTTGCTTCAAAATCATCATCACTCCAACGATAGGTCTGGCGTCCCCAGATTAGTGAGCGGCCGCCTACTTGTGTGCCACGAATCCAATCAAATGTTTTGTCTTCCTCATAGTCGTATTCAGCATCATTATTATAAAAGTGTTTATTTCCTTCATTTATACCCCATCTTTTTTGCTTGTTATAATTTTGTAAGTCTTCCTGTGAGGTGCTTCCCCCATTTTTCATATCCCAGGGATCTAAATGCATGGTAGGGTAATCTTCTAGGTGTCTGACCATTCGCCCCCGTTCTAAAACGAGAGTTTTCAATCCTTTTTCACAAAGTTCCTTTGCAGCCCAACCCCCACTGACACCGGTACCTACTACAATAGCGTCGAAGTTTTGTTTCAATTTAAAGAAGTTTTAATGTAAACTAATATAGCTAATTTGTGTCGCTAAAAATAATTTGATTGTCTTTGAGTAATGGTTCATTTGTCAAACTTAAAAAGAGTTGGGCCACAGTGACTACATCTTTCTCACAATACGCTTTGATGCGTTTTATGTTTTTCTCATGATAGTAGACCTGTGCAACTTGGCTGCCTTCAATATCATCTTTTGGTGAGGGAATACCCAAGACATGGGCCATCAGTTTTAGAGAAGTATAATGCTTGTAATCTCCAAAACGCCAGAGGTGAAGTGTATCTAAATGGGGGATTTCCCAAGGTTTTTTATTAAACAATTGAAGCTTTTGAGGAAGTGAAATACGGTGAATAAGCATTCTACGTGCTATATAAGGAAAATCGAATTCTTTGGCATTATGTCCGCAGAGGAGGTTTTGTGGGCGGCTAAAATGGATTTCGATTAAATCCTTAAAAACAACCAAAAGTTTTTTTTCCTCTCCAATAAAGCTTTTAAGGCGAAATTCTTTTCTTTTATTAGCAGGCGTAAAATAACCCACAGAAAGGCAGATAATTTTTCCAAATTCAGCCCAAATTCCCGCTCTTTCGTAAAAAGCTTCAGCCGTGATTTCATCTTTTCGTTGGTAAGCTGTTTTTTCGGCAAAAAAATATTTTTCTTCTTCAGGGACTTGGCCAAAATCCTCATATAAAGGAACGGTTTCTATATCTAAAAAAAGAATATTGTGAAGATCAATTTTTCCCAATATTGGAATTAAGTTCAAGTGCAATCTTCATATAGGTATAGATATCAGGTGTAAAAGGATCGTCTTTATCACCCCTCGGACCTTTGCTGTGTCCTAATCTTACAAAAATTAAATCTTCTTGAGGGAAGGTAATAACATATTGCCCTAGATGTCCACGATTCATAAAAACAGTCTTTTCTTCATCATTTTTTAACCACCAGCTGTACCCGTATTGGGGGCTTTCTTTAAATCGAGGCGTTAAGGACTTTGCAATAAAACTTGAATCAAGTAAGCGCTGGCCGTTCCAGAGACCGTGATTTTTATATAATTTAGCTAAGCGCGCAAAATCTCTTGCATTTGAGGCCAAACAGCAGTAGGCTTTTTCTCTCCCATTCTCTTTACTGTCGACTTGCCATAAAGCTTCATATTCAGCACCCATAGGGCTCCAAAAACTTTCGTAAAGATAGTCAGTGAGATTTTTTCCAGTCGCTTTGGCAATAACCATTCCTAAGAGCTGTGTAGTTCCACTTTTATAGCGATAACTTTTTCCAGGCTCTTCTGTAATAGGTTGGTCTAGAATCAATTTATCCAAGTCTTTTACAAAGTAAGCGGCTGTAGTTACCGAGGTAGGGGAATAGTAGGATTCATCCCATTGTTGGCCAGAAGCCATACTTGCCAAATCCCCTACGGTAAGCTGCTGAGCATACGGGCCTTTAAGTGTTGGAAAAAAGTCAACAACGGGCTGGTCAAGACTTTTAATGGCCCCATCCATTATGGCTTTGCCCAAAAGTGCAGCCACATAACTTTTTACCATTGAAAAAGAATTGCTTTTTGAATCTTTACCGTAGTCCTCGTAATATTTTTCAAATACGATGCTGTCATTTTTAATCAGCAATAAGGCAACAGTTTGATTTTCGGCCACCAATTGTTCTTGCTTTTTAGTGAGTTCTAATTTATTATACTCCTGATGAAGTGGCCAGGGTTGTGGTTTCTCCGAAGGAGGAAGTGTCCGATTGTCAAAATAATTGTAATCAGAAAGAAAGGCTGTTTTATGCCCTGTAAGGTAAGTTTTGGAGACTGCATCGAGCAGATAGCTGTAGTCTGATATATAAAGCAAGCCAAACCCAATGATGAGAAACAGACTAAAAACAGATATAATTTTTTTCATTTTGAAATTCTAAGAGTTGAGTAGGCAGTTTGTAACAAATTTAATGTTTTTTCTTAGGAAGTAAGTGAGACCTCAAAGTACTCATATGCAAGATTTTAATACGTATTTACCACTAGCTATATTCTCAAATACTCTTTGGTTTTATAAATCTTTCTCTGAATGTGATACAAACTTTAAAAAAACTTATATTAAAGCTCTATTCTGAAATAGATTTGTAAAATGAAAAAAATCAAATGGGAAGGCGTAATGCCAGCAATTACCACACAATTTAAAAAAGATTATACACTCGATTTAGCGGCTTTTAAAAAGAATTTGGCTGCTCAAATAAATGCAGGTGTACACGGAATCATTTTAGGGGGGACTTTGGGTGAGGCCAGCACCCTAAGTTATGAGGAGAAAAGCCAGCTTTTGGCCACAAGTCTTGAGGCAGTAGGGGGTAAACTTCCCGTAGTGATGAATATCGCAGAGCAAACAACCTCTAAAGCTGTTGCACTGGCAGAACAAGCCGAAGCAGAGGGCGCCAATGGATTAATGCTGTTACCTCCTATGCGTTATAAAGCAACAGATGAGGAAACAGTCGCTTATTTTTCTTCAGTCGCAGCAAGCACCTCATTACCAATTATGATTTACAATAATCCAGTAGATTATAAAATTGAAGTAACCCTAGACATGTTTGAGCAGCTCTCTGCCTATGAAAATATTAATGCGGTTAAAGAATCAACTCGTGACACCACAAATATTACGCGTATGTTGAACCGTTTTGGAGATCGTTTTAGTATACTTTGCGGGGTGGATACCATCGCGATGGAGTGCCTTATGATGGGTGCCCGTGGTTGGGTTGCTGGTTTAGTAGATGCCTTTCCAGAGGAAACCGTTGCATTATATACGTATTGTAAAGTGGGAGAATGGGAAAAGGCACGTTTGCTCTTTCGCTGGTTTTTACCCTTATTAGAGCTTGATATTTCTCCCCAGCTGGTTCAGAATATTAAAATGTGCGAAGTAGAAACAGGTCTAGGAACAGGATATGTACGTCCCCCACGAAAACCGTTAAGCGGGGATACAAAAACAGCAGTCAGACGAACCATAGCGTCAGCACTTTTGTCAAGACCAACAAATTTAGATTACAAAAAGTACCTATGATCAGCGGTGGTAATTTAGTGAATGGGGTCTGGGAGTCCTCAAAGAGTTCGCCCCATTTTTTTACAAAAAACCCTCAAAATGAAAAGCCACTACCCACTGCTTTTGAGGAGGCAAATGAAGACCAAATTCAACGCGCACTTGAGGGGGCATCAGAAAGTTTTGAATCATATAGAACAACCTCTTTTGAAACCCGGGCTAATTTTCTAAGTGCCATTCAAAAGGAGCTTCAAGCACACAAAGAGGAAATATTAATATACTATCAAAAAGAATCAGCACTTCCTCAGGGTCGTGCAGAAGGTGAGTTTCAGCGAACGCTGGATCAACTACAACGCTTTGTTGAATTATTACAAAAGGGAATCTTTGCAAATATCAGAATCCATACACAAGGTCCAGATATTAGAAAAATGCTTTTTGGCATCGGGCCAATTGTAGTTTTTGGAGCGAGTAATTTTCCCTTGGCTTTTTCCACAGCTGGAGGGGATACGGCCTCTGCTTTAGCAGCAGGCTGCCCAGTAATTGTAAAAGGACATCCCTACCATGCAGCGACAAGTGAAAGCGTTGCCCGCTGTATTTCTAATGCAGTGCAACAATGTAATTTACCTTCAGGCATCTTTTCTCACCTCACAGGAGCTTCTCATGAAGTAGGAAGTCGTTTAGTCAGTCATCCATTAACCAAGGGGGTTGGTTTTACAGGAAGTTTTAAAGGAGGCAGGGCTCTTTTCGATTTAGCCCAAAAAAGGACAGAACCCATCCCAGTATTTTCCGAAATGGGGAGTATAAATCCTATTTTTATTTTGGAAAATCAGCTACAGACCGATACAGCTGTTTTAGCGAAAGAAATTGCTCAGTCCGTACTACTGGGGTCGGGGCAGTTTTGCACAAATCCAGGCTTAATTGTGATACATGATCCTTCGGGGAAAAGTCATTTTTATAACTCTTTATGCAATGAAGTCAAAGGGGCAGAACTTGCGCCAATGGTTCACTCTAATATCGAAAAACAGTACCAAGAAAAACTCAAGGAGTTGAGCGATACAAATGCACTCAATTCTTTTTACCAAGCTGAAAATTGCACTGCAGCTATTAGCGAAGTAGCCGCTTCAACTTTTATTAAATTTTCACATTTAGCGGATGAAGTTTTTGGTCCTTTCACTTTGGTGGTTAGTTGTAAGACGGCTGAGGAGTTGATAGAGGTAGCTAACGCACTTCCAGGACAGTTGACAGCGACCATTCTCGGAACTTCATCTGACTTAGTGTCTTCTAAAAAGCTGTCTACGCGACTACAATTAAAAACGGGAAGACTCCTTTTTAAAGGGGTTCCTACTGGGGTTGCAGTGGCCCAAGCCATGCAGCACGGAGGGCCCTATCCGGCTTCTACAGACCCTCGCTTTACAGCAGTAGGAACAGATGCCATCTACAGATGGTTACAGCCTGTAGCCTTTCAAGATTGCCCCCAGGACCTACTACCTGAAGCCCTAAGAAATGAAAATCCATTGGGCTTACTGAGATCAATAAATGGGGAATTGACTACCGAAGCATTATGAAACAAACAACACGCATTGTTTTTGATTGTATCGACGGGTATACCGCAGGTAATCCGGTCCGTCTTATAAAGTCTCCAAAACCTGAATTAGAAGGTCAGACTATGGGAGACAAGAGACTCTATTTTATGAAACATTATGATTGGATTCGTCAAGGATTGATGTATGAGCCCCGCGGTCATGATATGATGAGTGGGAGTTTTTTCTACCCACCCCTTGAAGCTGAAAATGACATCGCAATTTTATTTGTCGAAACAAGTGGATGCTTACCAATGTGTGGACACGGATTGATAGGGGCGCTCACTTTTTTATTAGAAGAAGGACTCGTTATTCCAAAAAAAGAAGGTTTTGTAAATGTCGAAACCCCAGCAGGACTTGTTCGGGCGACTTACAAAAAAAGTGGTGAGAAAGTTGAAGCCGTTCGCTTTACCAATGTGCCTTCTTTTCTGTTGGCTTCAGGACTTACTTTGGAATGTCCTGATTTGGGGAAATTAGTACTCGATGTTTCGTTTGGAGGAAATTTTTATGCCATTATAGACCCCCAAGAAAATTTTAAAGGAATTGAGCATTATACTGCGGGACAACTTATCCATTGGAGTCGAAGTATTAGAAGCCAACTCAATGAGCAGCAACAATTTCTTCATCCGTTAGATGAAAAAATCAAGGGTTGCAGCCATGTATTATGGGCGGGTGAAACAAGCGGTGAAGGGAATAAAGCGCGCAATGCCGTTTTTTATGGGGATAAAGCCATAGATCGCTCCCCCTGTGGTACGGGAACTTCAGCCCGTATGGCACAGTGGTTTGCGAAGGGAAAATTAAAACAGGGAGATACCTTTATACACGAGAGTATAATCGGCTCCGTTTTTAAGGGAAAAGTAGAATCTATTGCTCAAGTAGGGCGCTATCAGGGATTGATTCCAAGTATTGAGGGAAGTGCACGGGTTACGGGCTATAACAAACTTATTTTAGATCCAGAAGATCCTTATGTGAAGGGCTTCCAAGTAGTATAAAATGAAGAGGCGAAAGGTAGTTGTGATAGGTGGCGGAGTAGTAGGCTTGTGTACAGCCTATTATTTGCATCAAGAAGGACATCAAGTTACGGTCATTGACAAAGGAAAATTAGGGACTGGGGCTTCCTATGTCAATGCGGGTTATCTCACTCCTAGTCATGTTATTCCAATGGCAGCTCCTGGAATGCTGGCCAAGGGCTTCCGATGGATGTTTAATTCTTCTAGCCCCTTTTATATAAAACCACGATTGGATGGGGATTTATTTCGTTGGGGTTTAAAATTTATAAAATCTTGTACCCATGCCCATGTCCAGCAGTCTATGCAAGCCATTTTAGATATTAATATCTTAAGTAAACAGCTTTACCTAGAAATGCAAAAAAAAGGTGCTTTTGACTTTCATTTGGAAACTAAAGGTTTACTGATGGCCTACAAAACGACTGAAGCAGAAAAAGAAGAAGCGGAAGTAGTAAGTAAAGCTCAGGACTTGGGCTTAACTGTAAATCAATTGAGTAGGGAAGAAATTTTAAAAATGCAACCAGAAGCTCCTATGGATATTGCCGGGGCATTTTGGTATGAAAGTGACGCACATTCAACCCCTGAGTTATTTATGAAAAATCTCTTGGCTTACTTAGAAAAAGAGGGGGTTGAATTTATCCTTGAAAATGAAGTAAAGCAAATAAAGACCAAAGGGTCAATAATTCAATCAATACAAACTACCCAGCAAGAAATCGCCCTAGATGAGTTGGTAATAGCAGCAGGAGCTTGGTCAGCAACACTTTTAAGGTCTTTAGGAATTCGATTGACGCTGCAAGCAGGGAAAGGCTATAGACTAAATTTAAACCAACCTTCCGGGATAAATCTACCCGCAATTTTAATAGAATCCAAAGTGGCTGTCACCCCCATGAAGGGTTTTACACGTTTTGGAGGCACCATGGAATTGTCTGGTATTAATCATACTATCAATAAAAAAAGAGTAAATGCCATCGCAGAAGCGGCAAAAAATTATTATCCTCATTTGAGCATACCTGAAGAAGTTTACACCCATGTAAATTGCGGACTTCGTCCTATTTCACACGATGGTTTACCCTATATTGGGCGCTATCCTCAATTTAGCAATTTAGTATTGGCAGCAGGGCATGCTATGATGGGTTGGAGCTTGGGTCCAGCCACTGGAAAATTAGTTTCTGAATTGATTTCCCAACAGCAACCAACTCTTTCACTTACTCCTTTTGCTCCTGAGCGATAGCTTAATGGGTTTCGAACTAAAGAAGTGCTACAGCTTCTTCTGCAAAATAAGTAGCAATTAAACGTGCACCTGCACGCTTAAAACTGACTAATTGTTCTATCATGATTTGATCATGGTCTACCCAACCTTGAGCCGCTGCAGCTTTGAGCATTGCATATTCACCACTCACCTGATAGGCCGCAATAGGTGCTGAAATTGAATTTTTTAAATCTCTAATAATATCGAGATAAGCCAGACCAGGTTTTACCATAACAATATCAGCTCCTTCTTCCAAATCTCTCTGAGTTTCTACTAAGGCTTCTTCCCGATTGGCAAAATCCATCTGATAGGTTTTTTTATCCCCAAAACCGGGGGCAGAATCAAGCGCATCACGAAAGGGGCCATAAAATGAAGAAGCGTATTTGGCGCTATAGCTCATAATTAGCGTATTGTGAAACTGCGCCTCTTCTAATTTATTTCGGATTTCAGCAATTCTGCCGTCCATCATGTCACTGGGGGCCACTACATCTGCCCCTGCACGAGCATGGGAAAGGGCCATTTCAGCCAAAATGGCAATTGTGGGGTCATTGAGAATCTGTCCTTCTTTTACAATTCCATCATGGCCATATGAGGAATAGGGGTCTAACGCTACATCGGTCATGACTACCATTTCTGGAACAGCTTCTTTGATTTGTTTGATAGCACGCTGCATGAGTCCTTCAGGATTTAATGCCTCATTGCCTTTATTGTCTTTGAGGGTTTCTTCAACCTTAACAAAGAGGAGTACAGCCTTAAGTCCTTTGTCCCACAAAGTCGCTACTTTTTTTTCAATTAAATCCAATGACAATCGAAAATAACCAGGCATGGAGGGAATGGGGTCTTTGACCCCCTTACCTTCAACTATAAATAAAGGAACAATAAAGTCATTTGGACTCAAATGGTATTCTTTCATTAAGCTTCTAATGCTTGATGTACTTCTTAATCTTCTATTTCGATTTAGTGGATACATAGGTATTAATTTAGTGAATCTTCTGTCTCTTCATCTGAGGTATGGGGTTGATCAAGCTGCATTTCGACAGTAATGGGACTTTCATCTTCAGCAAAATCTTCTCGCTGGGAGGCTTTGAATTTTTTCAATGTTCCAAGAAGCATAACCAACATGGTTCCTAAAATGACAATCAATAATACACGCTCATCAATAGGACTTAGGGAAAGGTCTACAAAAGAAATATCCTTAAGTTGTAAAAAAAGCAGAATACTAATCAGCCCTCTTGGCGATAAGTATACTAATGGGCTGGGCTTGATTTGGACTGTAGTTGCTGAAAAATAAAGATAGCGCAGAGCAAGCATTATCAAAATAATAATTACACCATAAATTAGGGGTTGAATCGAATTAAAAGTGGAAAGCTGAATAGAAAACCCAAAAAATAAAAAAAAGAAAGTCCGAACCAAAAAAGTAGACTCTGCCGTTAAAAGATGAAATTCATGCAACTCTTTTTCAGTATGATCTAAGTCTAAGTAGTTTTTTAAGAATCTAGGAAGCAACCTTTTAACATTACTCAGAAAAATTCCAAAAATAAAAATGGTAACCAGAGCAGGTAAATGAAATAATTTACCAAAAGCGTAAACCAGAATCAAAAGGGCAAGGATGAGAAAAAATTTAACATGATGCTCAATTTGTCTCAATAGTTTAAAAAGAATATAGGTGATCCCAATAGAAATCACAACGACGCCTATGATTTGAAATAATAATGCAACGAGAGAACTGATATTTAGCAGGCCTTCCCCCACCTCAAATTGTCTCAAGGCATAATTAAAAATCATTATCCCCAGTATATCAGAGAAAGTAGACTCATAGACAACAAATTCTCGTTCTTTGTCAAGCAAACCCCCTGCAGAGGGAATTGCTACTGCACTACTAATGATGGCTAAGGGAATGGCACTTAGCACAGCAACTTGAGCTGACATTTCAAAAAGACTTGAAAAAACCCATTGTAGAGCCGCTATATTGAGAAGTAAAATGACTAGTGCAGCGATAAAACCTTTAAGGAGTAGGGGGAGTTTCTCTTTGCTTATTTTCAATTCTAGTGCCCCCTCTAATACGATCAAAATTAAACCAACTGTACCTAAAACAGGAATTAGATCATCGAGAAACCCCAATTGATTAAAACCGTAAGCGGAACTGAGTAGTCGGAATAAAATTCCTGTAAACATCAATAAAATAACAGCGGGGAATTTTGTTTTTCGTGCGAATCTGTCAAAGAGATAAGAAAAAACAATGAGTAAAGGAAAAACAAATAAGATAAGGAGGGTATTCATACGCTAATTTATTTTAAGGTACAAAAAATATACATGATCTACTTTTTGTGTCATGCCCATTTTTTTGGGGTTTTCAGGACTTCAAGCAGCTTTTTCTCCTCACTTCCCTTTGGAGGCTCATAATTATAACGCCACTGTACGCGAGGGGGGAGGCTCATTAGAATACTTTCAATGCGTCCTTTTGTTTTTAGACCAAAGAGTGTTCCTTTGTCATGAATCAAATTAAATTCTACATAACGTCCTCTTCTTATTTCTTGCCACTCTCTTTGATCAGTAGTATAGGGAAGGTCTTTTCTTTTAATTAAGAGGGGGGTATAGGCTTTCAAAAAAGAATCTGCCACCGCCCTAATAAACCGATAATGATGATCGATACAGCCCTTTTCATCGGCTTTGAGGTAATCAAAAAACAAACCTCCTATACCTCTTGCTTCTTCTCTGTGTGTATTATAAAAATACTGATCACATTGATTTTTATATGTTTCATAACTATGGGGCGGGTGAAGATCACAGGCTTTTTTGCACACTTGGTGAAAATGAATCGCATCTTCTTCAAAAAGATAATAGGGTGTTAAATCTAGGCCTCCTCCAAACCATTGGTCTATGAGGGTTGCGTGCTGATCATACATCTCAAAATAACGCCAATTGGCGTGAACCGTGGGAGCCATAGGATTTTTTGGATGAAGCACCAAACTCAAACCACAGGCATAAAAATCTACTTCTTCTACTTTAAAATAGGCCTGCATACTTTCTGGTAGGGGGCCGTGTACAGCAGAGATATTTACGCCTCCTTTTTCAATAACGGCTCCATTTTCCATAATTCTACTCTTCCCTCCCCCACCTTCAGGACGCTCCCACAAGTCTTCTTTAAAGGTGGCTTTTCCATCGATTTCTTCAATTTTTTGTGTAATCACATTTTGAAGATTCTGGATGTAAGTATAGAATTGATCTTTCATTTAATAATATGACTTTACAGCATCTACAAAAGCTTTGGCATGGTCTACAGGAATGTTGGGTAAAATACCATGTCCAAGATTTACAATATAGCGGTCTTTACCAAATTCATTAATCATTTTATAAACCGCTTGCGTAATTTCTGGAATTGGAGATAACAGTCGTGAGGGGTCAAAGTTTCCTTGAAGCGTAATTTGCCCTCCTGAAAGGTAGCGAGCATTTCGCGCAGAACAGGTCCAATCTATCCCTAAGGCTGCAGCGCCAGATTTTCCCATTTCATGGAGAGCAAACCAACATCCTTTTCCAAAAATAATGACAGGAATTTCGTCTTTTAGCGCATCGACAATTTTTTGAATATAGGGCCAGGAAAATAATTGATAATCTTCAGGAGATAAAAGCCCGCCCCAGGAATCGAAAAGCTGAATGGCATGAACTCCAGATTTTACTTTTTCTTTTAAATAAGCGATTGTAGTGGTCGTTATTTTATCTAATAAAGCATGCGCAGCTTCGGGTTCACTAAAACAAAAGGCTTTTGCTTTATCGAATGTTTTGGAACCCTGTCCTTGCACAGCATAACAAAAAAGCGTCCAGGGTGCTCCTGCAAAACCAATAAGTGGAACTCTATTGGCTAATTCCTGTTGGGTGAACTCAATGGCTTTCATGACATATCCTAGATGCTCATGGATATCTGGAATAATAACCCGATCTATGTCCGCCTGGGAGCGAATCGGATTGGGTATCCAAGGCCCCACACCCTCTTTCATTTCTACAGGGATTTGCATGGCTTGTAATACAACCAATATGTCACTAAAAAGGATGGCTGCATCAGGACCTATCTGATCAATAGGCATGACGGTAATTTCAGTTGCCAATTCAGGAGTCTGACAACGGGTGAAGAAATCGTATTTTTCTTTAAGCACCATAAAATCAGGTAGATAGCGTCCTGCTTGACGCATCATCCAGACGGGAGGTCTTCGAACAGTTTCTCCTCGTAAGGCTTTTAGGAATAAATCATTTTTGAGCATCATAATGAATAGTAGTTTTGAATACTTAGAAGAAGTTGGGCTTCAGTAGGTTCTTTTGCCACTGAATAGGATGTCGTAAAAGGGGCTAGGGCAGAAGCAGTTGTAGGACCTATGCAAAATCCGTGATTCCTAGATTTCCAGTAATTAGTCTGAAAATAACTTTCTACAGCGGAAGGGCTAAAAAATAAAATCCCATCAAAGCTGTGGTTAAATGATTTTGGAGTGAGCTGTGTTTCATAAATTTCATGAACCAATAAACGTCTTTCAGACTTTGAAAAAAAGGCTTCGATTTCGGGCCTTCTTCGCTTACCGCAAAAAAACGAAAAAGACTCGTTTTGATGGTTTTTTTTCAAAAAATTGACTAAAAAAGCAGAATTTTCAGCATTTTTTAGCACTTTTTCACCTTTTTCTTCAATTTTTGATTTTGTTTTTTCACCCACACAAAAGATTTTTTTTCCGCTTAATAAAGGACGAAGTTGGTTATCAGAAAATGCTATTTCAACTGCATTTTGACTCGTAAATAAAAGACAGTTATTAATCGAATGGAAGTTTATCGCTAAAGGATTTATTTTAATAAAAGGATATTCTATCAAAGAAAAGCCATGTTGTATCAGTCGATCTTTAAACGAGCGCGTTAATTTTTTTGTAGCTAATAGTCTCATTTTGCTTTACTGAGTGTTGCTTTTATTTGCTGCATTAAATCTGCTCCGCCTTGATTTAAAATCTTATGCGCCATTTTAATTCCTAAATCTTGGGCGACTTCAAGTGAAGCCGTTTCTTCGACAATTATTGCTTCAGAACCCATTAAGCTAAATAGCCCTCCTTTGAAATAAACTGTTTGATTTTCAAGTCTAGCAAGCGCTCCAATAGGCGCAGTGCAACCTCCTTCTAAGGTAGCTAAAAAGGTACGCTCGATATGTGCACAGAGCGCAGTAGAGGCGTCATTTATTTTTTCTAGGGCATTTTCAAAGGGGGATTGAGCTAGACTAGAAATACCAATGATACCCTGTGCTGGAGCGGGAAGCATCCATTCTAACTGTTTGTAGTCAGCAGCATTAATCCCTAAACGCTCAAAGCCAGCTTCTGCAAATACAGCCCCAGTCCAGGAGGACTGCGAAAGCTTTTCTAAGCGCTTTTGAATATTCCCTCTTAAATTTTTTACTTTAAAGTCTGGAAATTTTCTTAACCACTGTGCTTTTCTTCTCAAGCTCCCAGTCCCAATTACTTTTTCCAATTTTTTAGAAGGGTCAGGATGAGAAACTAAAATATCCTGATATGCCCCTCGTGGCAATACTGCACTGAGTTTTATACCCTCAGGCATTTGTGTGGGAACGTCTTTTAAACTGTGAACTGCCAAATCAATTTTATTATTGAGTAAGGCAATATCTAAAGATTTTGTAAAGATACCCTGTATCCCCATCTGGTATAAGGGTGCTTTTAAATTTTGATCTCCTTCGCTTTCAATAGGGACTAAAAGTGATTCAAATCCGAGTTCTTCAAGCTTTTCTTTGACTGCATTAGCTTGCCAAAGTGCCAAAGGGCTTTTTCGCGTACCGATTCGTATCATTTGCTTTGCTGTTGTTCAAGATTTAAAGAGAAAACATCCTGAAGTAGAAGTACTGTCTCTTCCGCTTTATCAGGATTTGACCTCAAGTAGGCAGCTACTTGACCCATAAGTTTTTGGGCTCCATAATCTACTTCTTCTTCTGAAAAAGTTTCTTTGTAGGGCGTTTTTATTTTTTCTTTAAAAGCTTTGAGGGTAGGCACATATTTTCTGTGCATCATCCATTCTTTGAATTCAGAAAGAACGATTTGAATAATCTCTTCAGCTTGAGGGATATACTGCTTTCGTTTTTCAAAAGTCTCATCCGTAATTTGAGAGAGTTCATCGAGATGAATTACTTGAGTATTAGGTCGTTCGCTTACTTCTGGGGCTACATTCCTAGGAATGGAAAGATCTAGGATTAGTAAAGGATTTTTATTGTGAATTAAATCAGGGGTAATAGTTGGTTTTTGTGCACTAGTGGCGACTATAAGCACATCGGTTTCACGGATCGAAGCTGTTAACTCACCAAAAGGTTTGACGCGAACAGGAAATTTTCCTGCAATTTTTTCTGCTTTTTCTTGGGTTCTATTGATTAAGACAATATGGTCATTCTGACTGTGCTTTACTAAGTTTTCACAGGTATTGGTGCCAATTTTACCGGTACCAAAAAGGAGTATATTTTTTTCAGAAATTCCCTCTATATTTTTAAGTATATATTGGACTGAGGCAAAGGCAACAGAGGTTGCGCCACTTGAAATTTGTGTTTCTGTTTTGATTCTTTTGCTTGCTTGTATAACAGCATTGGTGAGCCGTTCGAGATTTCCTTGAGCAAGCCCCATTTTCTTTGAACGGTAAAAGCCTTGCTTGATTTGACCTATAATTTCGAAATCTCCTAAAATTTGACTTTCTAGGCCTGTTCCAACTCGAAATAAGTGGGCAAGTCCTTTTTCTGATTCTAGTGAATAACCAATTATATTGAAGCTGGCAAGGCTGCCTTCAGAATGGGCGCAGAGTAGATCAATAAGTAACTGTGCTGAAGGGGCCCATGCATATAATTCAGTACGGTTACAGGTATTGATGACCAATAAATCATCGATTCCTTTTTCTTTGGCCTCTAAAAATAAACCGTGCCGCTGGGAGTCACTCAAACTAAAGTGCTCTCTGAGTTCAATAGCGGCAGTCTTATGACTAACACCTACGACATAAAATTCCTTATTAATAGTCAATAATGTCTGTTTAAATTCACGTGACAAAAATAACAGAGAATGAACCTAAAAAATACCGCTTTAGAGTTTTTAAATACCGCTTCAGGTTTTTTTGTCAGGATTGCTTTAAACTCTTTGAAAAGCCCTATTTTTGTTGCCTAGAATAATTTTTTAGTAAAAAATTAGGGTAATATGAAAGAGAAAAATAACGACAAAAGTGCTACAGAGTTTATGGAAATCGATCCCGGTTTTTTATTGCTTAGAACTAAAAATGACAATCTTAATCATTTGGAGTTTACTCATCCTGTCGCTCAAGACTACCTCCAATTTCATTTCTGTTTAAAAGGGCAAATGAACTTTAAGTATAATGAAGGAACCTATACTTTTCCCTTAAATGAGGAGCATTCTATGTTATTATATAATCCTGCTAAGCCCCTTCCTATAGAAGTTGAACTCGCTCCAAATACCTGGTTGGTTAGCGTCTTAATTTCGATTACTCAATTTCACGCTTTACTCTCTTCTGATGCTGATCATATTCCTTTCTTAAGTTCAGAAAATAGTACCAAAAAATACTATGACAATCTTCCTTTTTCCTCTTCTATAGCGGTGGTTTTAAGTCAGATACTTCAGTCTAAACTTCACGACAGCATTAAACTACTTTACCTAAGGGGCAAAGTCTATGAATTATTGAGCTTATACTTCAATAAAAGCGAGGATCCTTCCATCGAACAATGTCCTTTTTTAGTGGATGAAGAGAATATTCGAAAAATAAGAAAAGCGAAGGAAATTGTACTAGAACGAATGATAGACCCTCCCTCGCTCGAACAGCTCGCTGTTGAAATTGGACTTTCATTAAAAAAACTAAAAGAAGGGTTTAAAGAACTTTATGGCGAGACAGTATACGCTTATCTTTTAGAATATAAAATGGAAGAAGCTCGTAGAATGTTAACCTCTCAAAAATATAATGTAAATGAAGTAGGACTAAAGCTAGGATATAGTTCTGCAAGTCATTTTATAGCGGCCTTTAAAAAGAAATTTGGAACTACTCCCAAGAAATATTTAGGTTCTGTATCTTCGTAAAAAAATTGTGAATGAAAGGTGTACTTTTAGTCAATCTGGGTTCTCCAGATAGTACAGAAACAAAGGATGTAAGGTCCTATTTGGACCAGTTTTTAATGGATGAGCGAGTCATTGATTTACCCAAATGGTTCAGGACTTTTTTAGTCAAGGGAATTATCTTAAATACCCGTCCAAAAAAATCGGCTAAAGCCTATAAAAAAATATGGTGGAAAGAAGGCTCACCACTAATTGTTTTATCAGAACGCTTACAAGAAAAAGTAAGAAAAAAAGTGACAGTACCCGTAAGCTTGGCCATGCGCTATGGTAATCCCTCAATACATTCAGGATTAGAAGAGTTGGCACAACAAGGCGTGACAGAGGTATTACTTGTGCCTCTTTACCCCCAGTTTGCAATGGCTACAACCGAAACCATTTTGGTACTGGCTGAAGAGATCAGGAGTCAGTACTTCCCACAAATGGAATTTACCTCATTACCCCCTTTCTACAACCATCCCGATTATATTCGTGTATTGGCCAATTCTATACAAGAATACTTAAAAGGAAAAAATTGGGAGCACCTCTTATTTTCTTATCACGGAGTACCAAATCGTCATATACGTAAGTCTGATATTACTAAATCTCATTGTAAAATGGACGGTCAATGCTGTTTTCAGGACTCTCCAGCCCACAGCTATTGCTATCGTCATCAATGTGAAATGACAACGAAGAAAGTGGCTGAATACCTAGAACTCAAAGAAGGCACCTATTCTACGAGTTTTCAATCGAGAGTTTCAATATTAGGCAGCTGGCTTAAACCTTATACAGACAAGACTGTTGAATCCTTTGCTAAAAATGGGACACAAGAACTCGCTATTGCTACACCTGCTTTTGTATCAGATTGTTTAGAGACCTTAGAAGAAATTGGGATGGAAGCTGCCGAAGATTTTGAGGAAAAAGGAGGAGAAAAATTACATGTTATCCCATGTATCAATGACCGAGAGGATTGGGTCAATGTACTGAGTAGATGGATTGATGAATGGGCCCTTAAAGAAACCGTTCAATGAGTTTCAACGCTACAGAAGCGCTAGGTACTCATCCCATTCCTAAACTACTTGTTCAGCAAGCTGTACCCGCTGCCATAGGGATACTTGTAATGTCACTTAATATCTTAATTGACACGATTTTTGTAGGTCAATGGATTGGTTCGAATGCAATTGCAGCCATCAATGTGGTCTTACCTGTTTCATTTTTTATCGCTGCATTGGGAATGTCCATTGGAGTGGGAGGAGCCTCAATAATATCGAGAGCTCTGGGAGAACAAAATAAGCTTAAAGCAGCTAATACTTTTGCAAATCAGCTTACATTAACATTAGGACTTACCATAATTGTAGTCCTTTTTGGATTACTTTTTGTTGACCAAATACTGCCGATTTTTGGAGGAAAAGGCGCGTTATTTTCACTTGCTAAAACTTACTATATTATAGTATTATATGGAGTTCCTGTATTGGCATTTTGTATGATGTCTAATGCTGTAATTCGAGCAGAAGGCAAGCCCAAAAATGCCATGTATGCCATGCTCTTACCTTCAATTTCAAATTTGACTTTAGATTATTTATTTATCAGTGTTTTTGATTGGGGAATGACAGGAGCAGCATGGGCTACAACTCTTTCTTATGGTGTTTGTGCAGCCTACATCCTTTATTTTTTTCTTTCTAATAAATCGGTACTTCGTCCTAGTTGGGAAGCCTTTATTTTAAAAGCAAAAATAGTGAATGAAATTGCCTCTTTAGGCTCGGTTACTTTAGTCCGTCAGGCGATGGTAAGTCTAACAGTACTTCTGGTAAATAATATTCTTTTTTCTTATGGTGGGGAGTCTACAATTGCGGTTTATGCTATCTTGAGTAGGATGTTGATGTTTGCTACCTTTCCCATTTTTGGTATTACCCAAGGATTTCTTCCTATTGCTGGATTTAACTATGGCGCCAAAAATTGGAAACGGGTACGTAAAGTAATAAATATCTCTATCGCTTATGCTACTTTACTGGCTACTTTGGTATTGATTTTCATCTTATTTTTCTCTGAGCAAATACCTTCATTATTTTCAAAAGAGGTCGCGGTGAATGCCCAAACCCCAGCCGCTTTAAGGGTTGTTTTTGCCGCCTTGCCAATAATCGGCATTCAACTTATTGGTGCAGCCTATTTCCAAGCCATAGGCAAGGCTTTACCTGCTTTATTATTAACCTTGAGTCGCCAGGGCTTGATATTTATACCTTTATTATTTATCCTCTCTGACTCCTATGGTGTGCAAGGAGTTTGGATGGCCTTTCCCATTGCTGACGTTCTCTCTACCATTGTTACCGCTTTCTTTCTCAATAGAGCAGTCCGCAAAGAACTATTTACTGTCTCCTAACGGAGAACTTTTAGTGAAGTCGCTTTTTTAGAAATTAATTTTATACTTTTAGTTAAAACAAATAAGTACACTATGATTATGCACACTATTTCCAAATCCCGATATGTAATATTCGTTCTTGTAGCCCTATTTACTTTTTCTTCATCATGGGCACAGCGTAGGAAAAAAAATAGCAAAGAAACTGTTTTAACTTTTTCCGAAAGCAGCTATGCACCCTTAAAATACCGCTCTATTGGGCCCCACAGAGGAGGTCGCTCAGCTGCAGTTACTGGAGTGCCGAATCAGCCCAATCTCTTTTATTTTGGAGCAACAGGAGGGGGTGTTTGGAAAACGGAAGATGGTGGTCAAACTTATGAAAATATCTCTGATGGTTACTTTGGAGGGAGTATAGGTTCTGTTGCTGTTGCTCAAAGTGATCCCAATGTATTATATGTGGGTGGAGGAGAAGTGACATTAAGAGGTAATGTGTCTTCAGGGAATGGTTTATGGAAGTCTGTTAATGCGGGCGAAACTTGGACTTTTTCGGGTTTGCCTAAATCTAGGCACATCCCTAGAATAGTGATTCATCCACAAAATCCTGATATTGTCTATGCAGCGGTATTGGGAAATATTTACAAGCCTACCAATGATAGAGGTGTTTATAAAAGTATTGATGGAGGGGAAACTTGGAAAAAAGTACTTTTTTCCAATGCCAATGCAGGTGCTGTAGAATTGGTCATGGATCCCAATAATCCCAGAATACTTTATGCGGCTACTTGGCGGGTCAATAGAACGCCCTATAGTTTAAATAGTGGAGGTGAAGGATCGGCACTTTGGAAAAGTACAGATGAAGGTGTAACATGGGAAAAAATAAGCCTCAATGCAGGCTTCGCTCAGGGAACTCTTGGGATAATAGGGGTTACAGTTTCTCCCGTTAATTCTCAAAAAGTATGGGCGATTGTAGAAAATAAAGAAAAAGGAGGTGTTTACCATTCTCAAGATGGTGGATCTACATGGAGTCATATAAATGACAGTCGTGCCCTTAGACAGCGCGCTTGGTATTATTCTAAAATCTATGCCGATACACAAGATGAAGATATTGTATATGTAATGAATGTCTCTTACCACAAATCTAAGGACGGGGGAAAAACATTTAAAAGCAATAATGCTCCCCATGGGGACCACCATGATTTATGGATTGCCCCAGAAGACAATCAAAGAATGATTATTGCTGATGATGGAGGCGCCCAAGTCTCTTACAACGGGGGTGAGACCTGGAGTACTTATTACAACCAACCCACCGCCCAATTTTACAGAGTGACTACTGATAATTCTTTTCCTTACCGAATCTATGTTGCACAGCAAGACAATTCTACACTTAGAGTGCGACACCGTTCAAGTGGAAGGGGTATTTCAGAAGCGGATTGGGAACCTACTGCAGGAGGAGAATCTGCGCATATTGCTATTGATCCATTGAATAATGATATTGTATATGGGGGAAGTTATGGGGGTTATTTAACCCGTATAAATCACGCAAAAAACACACAGCGAGCAGTCAATGTATGGCCAGACAATCCTATGGGATACGGTGCCGAGGGAATGAAATATCGTTTTCAGTGGAATTTCCCTATTCATTTCAGTAAACACAATCCTAAAAAGCTGTATACATTTTCCAATCATGTTCACGTCTCAGAAAATGAAGGGCAAAGCTGGGAAATTATCAGTCCTGATCTAACCCGAAATGACCCTGAAAAACTTAAATCCTCAGGAGGGCCTATCACACAAGACAATACGGGGGTAGAATATTATTGTACCATTTTCGCTGCAAATGAATCTCCTCTCAAAGAAGGATTAATGTGGGTCGGAAGTGACGATGGGTTAATTCATTTAACACGTGACGGAGGCGCCAACTGGGAAAATGTCACTCCAGCGGCTATGCCTAAGTGGCTCATGATAAATAGTATAGAGCCATCACCCTTTGACCCAGCAGTATGTTATGTGGCAGGGACGCTTTATAAAACAGGAGACTTCCAGCCATATCTGTATAAAACTTCAGATTATGGAAAGACATGGAAGAAAATCACAAATGGAATAGCTCAAGAAGATTTTACTAGAGTACTCCGTGCAGACCCTGATCGAAAAGGCTTGTTATATGCAGGAACAGAAGCCGGTATGTATCTTTCTTTTGACGATGGGGCCTCTTGGAATTCCTTCCAACTCAATTTACCTATAGTGCCGATTACAGATTTAGCTATTAAAGAGAAAAGCTTAATAGTGGCTACCCAAGGGCGTAGCTTATGGATGCTGGATGATTTAACGGTATTACACCAATTAACAGCAGAAACAGTCGCTGCACCCATGACACTCTTTAAACCTAAAGACAGTTATCGCACCCAAGGCAGAGGAGGCACTCCCTCTTTAACCCAAGGGACTAATCTACCTAATGGAGTAATCGTTCACTTTAATTTAAAAGCTTTTGATCCTGAAAAAGATACGGTGCAGTTACACTTTAAAGATAAAGAAGGGACGCTTATAAAAACTTTCAGCACAGCTTCTGATGATAATCGTTTAGAAGTAAAAGCTGGGGGTAATGAGTTTGTTTGGAATACCCGATATGAGGGAGCAGAAACCTTGAAGGGGATGATTTTTTGGTCTGCCTCTTTTTCGGGAGCTAAAGCGGTACCTGGAGATTATACAGTCGAACTTGAACAGAATGGAATGCAACAATCGCAGGCATTTACCATATTGAAAGATCCTAACGCAGAGGGAGGAATTGAAGAAATGAAAGCCCAATTTGAGTTTGTAAATAAGGTAAATCAAACTGTTGATGAAGCCCATAAAGCGATAAAAAACATCAGAGAAATCAATAAAAAACTCACTGATTTTGAGACCAATTATGGTAAGCTGGAGGAAACAAAAGCGCTATTAAGTAAAGTCAAACAGCTTAAGGAAGAATTTTCAACGATCGAGAAAACTTTGTATCAGACCCAGAACAGAAGTAATCAAGATCCGTTAAACTTCCCGATACGCTTGACCAATAAATTAGGACATCTAAATCGATTGGTTACAATCAATGATTTTTCACCTACAGCGCAGGACGAAACAGTTCGTCAGGAACTCACTGCCCAAGTGGAACAACAACTAGCACACTATAATCAATTGATTTCAGAAGATTTAGAGGCATTTAATAAGGAATTTTCAAAATTAAATTTAGATTATTTAACATTAAAATAAACGCATTTTGTATTACAATTATGTAAAAGCTTTTCACCTCATTTTTGTAATTACCTGGTTTGCAGGTTTATTTTATATTCCGAGATTATTCATCTACCACATAGAGGGTCTTAAAAAGCCTGAAAAGGAAGCGGCGATATTAATTGCTCAATTCAAAATTATGGAAAAGCGCTTGTGGTATATTATTACTTGGCCTTCAGCCCTGCTTACCATTCTTTTTGCGGGTTGGCTTTTAGCTTTAATGCCACAGTGGCTCATGCAACCCTGGATGCATTTGAAGCTCCTGTTTGTAGCTTTGCTTTTTGCTTATCATTTGAAAACACATCGAATGTTTCTTGAATTTCAGCGGGATAAAGCACAATACAGCAGCCTCTTTATGAGGGTATGGAATGAAGGAGCCACACTTTTATTATTTGCCATTGTTTTTCTTGTAATTTTGAAAGACAATCTTCACTGGATAACAGCAGTAGGCGGGTTAGTAGGACTGGGTGCAGTTCTTTTTCTCGCCATTAAGCTTTATAAAAAGATACGACAAAGCGAATGAGTTCTTTTAAAATGCCCCACAAGTTTTCTTTTCGCACACGTCTATTTTTAGCTATGATTATCATGCTTTTTGTGGCAGGGTTATTAATCCTTGGAACGACTAGTATTCAATATGAAAGGCAAAGAGAAAATTATCATTTAGGACGCCTTCAAAGAAAAGAAGCGCAAATTAAACGCCATATCGAATCTTTGGTTCAAAAGTATAACTTGGTGTATGCATCTGATAGCCTTTGGGAACAGCACGAAAGTGATTTTGAAAAAGTGAATGAGATTCACAATATCCAATATTCCTTATTTAAAACCGATGGTAGCCCACTCTTAATTTATCATTCACCACTCCAAGTCATTGCCAATGATTATGTCTTAGATCCACGGCTACTCAATAAAATTTTAGAAAGCAAACAAGGACGTTATCTGGAGCATTATACTGCAGATATTGATAAATTCCACGCCTCTTATTCCCTTCTTAAAGACCGGTTTGAGCGCCCCTATGCCATTCTTTTCTTTCCTTATTTTGAAGATGTTTCTTTTTCGGAAAATGAATTAAATACCTTTTTAGAAAACCTCTATCAGATTTACTTTATTCTTTTGGCGGGTATTATTTTTATAGCGTATTTTCTTTCCAAATTTGTAACCCGCTCTCTAGAAACCATTCGCGTAAAGATGGGAAAAATGGGCTTAGAGAAAAAGAATGAAAAAATCTACCTAAAAAATGCAACTCGGGAAATTGACAGTCTTGTAAATTCTTATAATAAGATGGTAGATGATCTGGCAGAGAGCGCAGAAAAACTAGCTAAAACAGAACGAGAAAATGCCTGGCAAGAAATGGCACGCCAAGTAGCCCATGAAATAAAAAATCCCCTCACGCCCATGCGTCTTACCATTCAGAGCTTTCAGCACACCTTTCATCCTGATGATCCTGATAGCGAAAAGAAACTCAAAGACTTTTCTAAATTATTAATCCAGCAAATTGATACCATGACTGAAGTGGCTGAAGCATTTTCTAATTTTGCTACTTTGCCCAAAGCTAACTTTAAATCATCCGATTTGGTTGAGGTCACACAAATGGCCATTCATATTTTTCAACACGATTTTATTGTATTTTCTTCCAATGAAGCCCATATTTTTCATGACATTGACCGCTCACAGTGGATTAGGGTTATTACAAATCTAGTTCAAAATGCATTGCATTCTGTCTCAAAAAAGAAAGAACCGAAAGTAGGTGTACAGTTGCTTTCAGAGCCCGATCAAACCCTAATTTCTATCACAGACAATGGGAGCGGAATACCTGACAAGCTTAAAAATAAAATCTTTGAGCCCAAATTTACTACCAAATCTGCTGGCATGGGTCTCGGCTTAGGTATCGTAAAAAGTATTATCAAATCTCATGGCGGTAGGATCAGTTTTGTTTCTACCCAAAAAAAGGGAACTACTTTTACAATAAGCTTACCCAAAAAATTAAATTAAGCCTGTTTTTGTTTACGCAGTATTTCATTGTGAAGGTAGCCTTCTAGGGTATCTATAAAATCAAGAGGCTGATTGTGATTGATTTCAAGCGGAGGATGTACGGTAACTTCTAATTTTACCCCCAAAGGCATGGGGAAATAATTTGAGCGTCCAAACTTCCATGAATTGCAAACACTTATAGGAATAACTAAGGCTTCTGGCATACTCTCAAAGAGCGTTATAAGTCCCGACTTCTGAAATTTTTTAGGATGACCATCTCTACTTCGCGTCCCTTCAGGAAAAATTACAGCACTCTGTTTTTTGTGGTAAACCTCTTTACCAAATCTGTGAATTAATGTAAGTGCTTCTTTTGGTTTTTTTCGGTCAATAAGAACAGAGCCTCCATGCCGCAGATTAAAAGATACACTTGGAATTCCTTTTCCTAATTCTTTCTTACTGATAAATTTCGGATGGTGTTTTCGCAAATACCATATTATGGGTGGAATATCATACGTACTTTGATGATTCACCACAAATAGTAAAGAACGGTCTGTAGGTAGCTTATTTTCATTTTTGAAATAGATACGAGTACCCAGCAGGTTTAAACAGCGGAGTATAAAGAAATTGAGTAAATCTACGGTAGATTTATGGGCCTGATAGCCAAAACCATTAAAAGTAATCCATTGTAAAATATGGAAAATAACAAGCACACTACCAAAAGCAAGATAGTAGATTAGGCTAAGCAGATAGGCAAGTATTTTTCCCATGCCTTGGTCAATAAAGTTGGGTCTGTGCTAGCAGTGATCTTGATAGGCCGCTTTGAGGTTTTCAGCAATGAGTTCAGCGGGTCGTCCCTCAATGTGGTGCCGTTCTACCATGTGCACCAACTCACCCTCCTTAAATAAAGCAATACTAGGAGAGGAAGGAGGAAACGGAACCATCTTGTCTCTGGCACTATTGGTAGCTTCAATATCTACACCTGCAAAAACGGTAACTAAGTGATCTGGTGTTTTTTCATTTTGGAGTGAATAAAAAACACCCGGCCGTGCATTGGCTGCAGCACAACCACAAACTGAATTAACAACAACAAGAGTCGTCCCAGACTTTGCAAGGGCATTGGAAACATCTTCTGAGGAGTGAAGTTCTACAAAACCAATATTGGTTAATTCTTCACGCATAGGTTTTACTAATTCGGCTGGATACATTTTAATTTTTTTTCAAATATAATTAAAGAAATAGGATCTCTATAGGTTTTGATGCCCCGTTTTTATTTTTCAAATTTGCAAGAATTAAGCAATTAAAATGATCAAGTGGATTACAGCTTTTTTAGGCTATTCATTCTTCCGATTTCCGGGAGCCTTACTCGGCTTTTTTATCGGCGGTATTGTAGAACGGTTTTTTTATTCTTCAGGTTCCTGGAGCCAGCAACGCGTTCAAACGAACCGACCTGCTGCTTTTCAGCTTAACCTCCTTGCCCTTGCCGCAACTGTTATAAAAGCTGACGGCGCAGTGAAGAAGCAAGAGCTACAATTTGTAAGAAATTTTTTTATTACCAATTATGGTCCTCAAAATGCCAATTCAATTTTTGAGCGCTTCAATGCTGAGGTCAAAAAAGAAAAACAAAATATTCCTGAATTAACACGAATATTTAACCAAAGCACCCTCTATGAAACCCGTCTTCAGATATTGCATTTTCTATTTGGGGTGGCGAATGCGGATGGTTCGATTTCCCAGCCTGAGCTCAGCAAGGTGGAACAGATTGCAGCAGCACTTGGAATAAGACCGCATGATTTGGAGAGCATAAAAGCCATGTTTATCAAGGCCACCGACAGTGCCTATAAAATTCTAGACATACCCCAAACAGCAACTAATGAGGAGGTAAAAAAGGCCTATCGTGCCATGGCTAAAAAATACCATCCTGATAAATTACAATCAAAAGACCCCGCATTGGTTAAAGGCGCGCAAGAGAAATTTCAAAAAGTTCAAGAAGCCTATGAGACCATTCAAAAAGAACGAGGTATCTGATGGACACTATCGGTTTTTATACAGATTTAGGGTTCTGGCACGTATTGGATTTGGCAGGCCTTGATCATCTCTATTTTATTACTGCACTTGCCCTGCCCTTTGGCTTTAAGGAGAGCAAGAAATTAATCTGGTGGGTGACACTTTTCACTTTAGGGCATACCCTATCTTTAATTGGAAATTTTTATGTGGGGATGATATTTTCCGCTTATTGGATAGAATTATTAATTCCTATAACAATTGCATTAAGTACGCTTTCTTTACTTTTTCAGAACAAAACCATTCGCTTTTATGCCCATGATTATTTCTTTTCTGCATTAACTGTTTTATTTGGAATTATCCATGGTTTAGGCTTTGGCCGTTATTTTAATATGCTTATTCCAGATGATGCCGTAGGACTTTCACTTTTTTCTTTTGCTTTAGGGGTTGAACTGGCACAACTTGTTATTGTTTTAGCTATACTCTTATTAAATTGGGGGGTAGTTCGGGTTTTAAAAAAATCACGAAAAAAATGGGAATTTTTGATGGGAGCCATCCTACTTTCTCTAGCTTTAGTAATGATATTTGAAAGGATTTAAAATTGGAGTAAGGTCTAAAATATTATCTTCGTCACTATGCAAACTGAGAAACAGTTAAAATATGATACTGCCTATCTAAAAATGGCTCAGACTTGGGGACAATTGTCTTACTGTGAGCGAAAAAAAGTAGGGGCACTTATCGTAAAAGACCGTATGATAATTTCGGATGGCTATAATGGAACTCCCTCTGGCTTTGAAAATATTTGTGAAGATGAGGCTCATTATACCAAGTGGTATGTATTACACGCCGAAGCCAACGCCATTTTAAAGGTTGCGGCCTCTACTCAATCCTGTAGAGGAGCAACCTTATATATTACGCTATCTCCTTGTCAAGAATGTAGTAAATTGATTCACCAATCTGGCATTATTCGTGTTGTTTATTCAAAAGCGTATAAAGACATTAGTGGATTAGAATTTTTAGAAAAGGCAGGGGTAGAATTGAAATGTGTACCCTTAGAGGAAAAAAATCAATGAAACGAAATACCCTTAATCTATTTTTAATAGTCTTGCTCTCCTCAGCAATTGGTTTTCTTGTGGGATCTCAATACTTGCAGCCTGAAGCAAAGCTAAATTTTACCCATCCTAGTATTCAAAAATTAAACCGATTAATGACCTATTTGACAGAAGATTATGTAGATAAAATAAATACGGATAGTCTTGTTCGTGTAGTTATTGAAGATATAGTGGGAGCCTTAGACCCCCATTCTGTATATATACCCGCCCAGCAACGTCAAGCACTTTCAGAGAGTATGCGTGGAAATTTTGAGGGAATAGGCGTGCAGTTTTTTAAATTAAAAGACACGATTGCTGTTGTACGCGTTTTAGAGGGAGGACCTAGTAAAAAAGCGGGATTGCAGTCTGGGGATCGTATACTGCTGGCAGACCAAGACACCCTTTTTGGAAAAGAAAAAACCAACCAGGAAATCATCAGTAGGCTAAAAGGACCCTCAGGGACTCCTGTTCAGCTCACTGTATACAGAAAAGCAGAAGATTCTCTCTATACTTTCAATATCGCACGTGGACCTGTTCCACTCCCCAGTGTCTCTTCAGCCTATATGTTGAAAGAAGGCATTGGATATATAAAGATCAATCGGTTTTCACAAACCACCTATTCGGAATTTGAAAAAAGTTTAAAGAAGCTTGTTGATCAAGAATTAGAAGATCTGATTTTAGATTTAAGAGGGAATCCAGGAGGCTATTTATTACCCGCCAAACAAATCTTAGACGACTTTTTAACAGCAGGCAAACCCATTGTGATTGTAGAGGGTAATAATGGAAAACGGGAACGAACGATAGCCTCTGCGAATGGACTTTTTGAGCAGGGAGGCTTATGTGTGCTTGTAGATGAAGATTCTGCTTCAGCTAGTGAAGTGATTGCAGGCGCGATTCAAGACAATGACCGCGGATGGATTATTGGGCGTCGCACTTTTGGTAAAGGCCTTGTTCAACAACAAATGCCTTTAGGTGAAGGGGACCAAATACGATTGACAACGGCACGCTACTTTACACCAACGGGAAGGTCCATACAACGGCCTTATGACTCTACAAGTAGAGAGGACTATTATGCTGAGGTACGTGCGCGCTATGAATCAGGTGAAATGGTTGACCCTGAAAAAATACCTACAAATGACAGCCTTGCCTTTACAACTCCCATGGGGAGAAAAGTGTATGGTGGTGGAGGGATTACTCCTGATTTCTATATTTCAAATGAATCCACTCCAGAAGAAATGTGGAATCAATACCTAATGTATTCTAATGAAGTCGATCGTTTTGTATTTTTAGAATTAGACAAAAACCCCAATCAATATACTTTTAATAGTGCAGCTCAATTATACAATGAAGAGTTACCCTATAAAGAAACATTTATAACTGCGTTTAAAAAATATTTTAAAGAAAGAAATATTCCTTACCAAGTTAAGAATGAGGAGGACTTAGTAAATCCAATTAAAGCCTTTATTGCCATTCAACGATTTGATGAGAATTTGTATACTCGAATTGTCAATGAGGGGGATCCTTTTATTCAAAAGGCACTAAGTCAGATAAATTCTGACTGACTTTATTCTTTAAGTTTTTGGACAACTTTTTTAGACAGTCTTAAAAGTAAGAGTAATAAAAAGGCACTTGCTGAAGCCATGGCGCCAATGACTGCAATGCTGCTTTTCCCATTTAATGGAGCGGACCAGTCTACTTGTGTAAGATTAAAAATACACATCCCCAAAGCGAGAATCATTAAAAGTGGTAGCGCGATTTTCATATTTCAAAAATACAGAATTATATCAGTTGACCGATATTAGAAGTAAACAGTTTGACTGCGATGGCTAATAAAATGATGCCAAAAACTTTTCTAATAATACTGATGCCTGAGGGTCCTAAAATTCGAGAAAGATATTTGGAGGATTTAAGCACGATATAGACAAAAAGAATATTAACCAGTATAGCCAAGATAATATTGAGTACATGATACTCTGCTCGAAGTGAAAGTAAGGAAGTCATACTCCCAGCTCCAGCAATTAGAGGAAAAGCTAAGGGCACAATAGAGGCTGTTTCTGAGATGTCATCTTTATAAAGGGTAATGCCTAAAATCATCTCAAGTGCCATAAATAAAATCACAAAAGAGCCGGCTACTGCAAATGAATTCACATCGATACCGATTAGATTGAGTATTTCTTCACCCACAAAGAGAAAGCTGATCATAATGACGGTAGCCACAACAGCTGCTTTCTCAGATTGAATATGTCCCACTTTTTCTCTTAAGCTAATAATAATGGGAATACTGCCAAGAATATCAATCACAGCAAATAGGATTAAACTCGCAGTCATCCATTCTTTAAAATCAAACATTTTCACTTTTTTTGCAAATGTAATTTCATTCTCAATAAGGAAAGTGAATTTATCCGTAATTTTATAAAAAAACGATGCTATCAATTGAAAACACCCTCATTTCTGATGAATTACTAACTGAAAATTTTGTCTGTAATCTTTCCCAATGTAAAGGAGTGTGTTGTGTCGCTGGAGAGGCTGGAGCACCGCTAGAAGCAGATGAAACGACTTTCCTCGAAAAAAATTACACAAAAATCAAACCTTTTTTAAACCCAAAAGGGCAGGGTGCAATAGCCCAACAGGGTACTTATATCAAAGCGGCTGATGGCGATTTTGAAACCCCCCTTGTAGAGGGTGCAGAATGCGCATATACAGTCTTTTCTGACTCTGGAATTGCTTCTTGCGGTATCGAAAACGCCTTTAAGGCGGGTGCCATTAATTTTCAAAAACCCATTTCCTGCCACCTCTATCCAGTTCGGATACAGGCCTATGAAAATATGGTTGCTGTAAATTATCACAACTGGACGATTTGTTCTGACGCCTGCAGCTTAGGGAATGCCTTAAAAATTCCAGTTTATCAATTTGTTAAAACGGCACTTATTCGAAAATTTGGAGCCGATTGGTATAAGGCACTGGAAACTTATGCTGAAAAGAAGACAGAGTGAAAGACTAGTGTTTGTAGGGGCTTAACCGACAACCTTTATAATAATATACTGATAAACAGTTAGTTGTAAAAATTGAATTTTTTTAGTTTTCAGCTAAAATTTTGCCCTTTTGTTAAAAACTAAGCTCCATTGTGGAAAAGTTCATCTTTTAAATTCGCATTCAATTTCGAATCTTTGTAACACCAACAATCAATCAATTTTAATCAAAAAAAATACAATTTAAAGATGGCAGCTGTAGAACCTATTCTCCAAGAAAATGAAAACCGATTTGTAATTTTTCCTATTCAACATCACGACATTTGGGAATGGTATAAAAAAATGGAGGCTAGCTTTTGGACTGCTGAAGAAATTGATCTGCACCAAGACCTTACGGATTGGAATACCAAATTAAATGATGATGAAAAATATTTCATCAAACACATCCTCGCTTTCTTTGCAGCTTCTGATGGGATTGTAAATGAAAATTTAGCAGAAAACTTTGTAAATGAAGTACAGTATTCTGAGGCAAAGTTTTTCTATGGTTTTCAGATTATGATGGAAAATATTCATTCAGAAACCTATTCCCTATTGATTGATACTTATGTTAAAGACGAAGCTGAGAAAGATAGATTATTTAAAGCGATTGAAGTTTTTCCAGCTATTAAAAAGAAGGCGGATTGGGCTTTGCGTTGGATTGAATCTGAATCTTTTGCAGAACGCCTAATTGCTTTTGCAGCAGTTGAGGGTATTTTCTTTTCTGGCGCATTCTGTTCTATTTTCTGGTTAAAGAAAAGAGGGCTTATGCCTGGGCTTACTTTTTCAAATGAATTGATTTCTAGAGACGAGGGTGTGCACTGTGACTTCGCAGTACATCTTCACAATAAACATTTAGTAAATAAAGTACCCCCCGCACGTATAAAAGAAATTCTTCTCGACGCATTAAATATCGAGCGTGAGTTCATCACAGAATCCTTGCCCATTAGTCTAATCGGGATGAATGCTAAACTGATGACGCAGTATTTAGAATTCGTGACAGATCGTTTGCTCGTAGAACTCGGTTTAGAGAAGGAATTTAATGTGACCAACCCCTTTGATTTTATGGATATGATCTCGCTTCAAGGAAAAACAAATTTCTTTGAAAAGCGAGTAGGTGAATACCAAAAAGCAGGGGTTTTGTCTAAAGAAGACAGCGAGTCTAAAATTAGTTTTGATGCTGATTTCTAATTGAAATCAAATCAGAATAACCAAAACCCATTAATTAGAGAAGTGAAAATTTAAAAAGTCAAAAGTATGTTTGTAGTAAAAAGAGATGGTCGTAAAGAACCCATCATGTTCGATAAAATCACCGCACGAATCCGTAAACTGAATTATGGACTAAACCCGCTTGTTGATCCAGTTAGGGTAGCCATGCGTGTGATAGAAGGACTGTATGATGGAGTCACTACCTCTGAGTTGGATAATCTCGCTGCTGAAATTGCCGCGACCATGACTACAACACATCCAGATTACGCAAAGTTGGCCGCAAGAATATCTGTATCTAATTTGCACAAGAATACCAAAAAGTCTTTTTCAGAGACCATGAAAGACCTTTATGAGTATGTAAATCCCAGAACAGGAAAAAAAGCACCTTTACTTTCCGACGAAGTTCATAAAGTCATTCAAAAACACGCCGATAAACTAGATTCCAGTATTATTTACAACCGTGATTTTGGCTATGACTTTTTTGGATTTAAGACCCTAGAGCGGTCTTATCTGCTCAAACTCAATGGCAATATTGTAGAACGCCCACAGCATATGCTCATGCGGGTATCAGTCGGGATTCATCTGGACGATATCGAAGCGGTATTAGAAACCTATGAGCTGATGTCCAAACGGTATTTCACGCATGCTACGCCCACACTCTTCAATTCGGGAACTCCTAAGCCACAAATGTCCTCCTGTTTCCTTTTAACCATGAAAGACGACAGTATAGATGGGATTTATGACACGCTTAAACAAACAGCCAAAATTTCACAGTCTGCAGGGGGTGTTGGACTTTCAATTCACAATATTAGAGCGACAGGCTCCTATATTGCGGGAACAAATGGAACATCCAATGGCATTGTCCCCATGCTTCGTGTATTCAACGATACCGCACGTTATGTAGATCAAGGAGGAGGGAAGCGCAAAGGCTCTTTTGCAATTTATGTAGAACCCTGGCATGCCGATATTTTTGACTTCCTAGAATTAAAAAAGAACCATGGTAAAGAAGAAATGCGCGCGCGTGACTTGTTCTATGCCATGTGGACGCCAGACCTCTTTATGAAACGCGTTGAGGAAAATGGGGAATGGACGCTTATGTGTCCGAATGAGTGCCCCGATCTTTACAATGTACATGGGGAGGAATTCGATGCACTTTATACCCAATACGAAAAAGAAGGCAGAGGAAGAAAAACAATCAAAGCCCGTGACCTTTGGGAGAAAATTTTAGAGTCTCAAATTGAAACAGGGACTCCTTATATGCTTTATAAAGATGCGGCCAATAGGAAGTCTAACCAGAAAAACCTGGGAACAATACGCTCTTCCAATTTATGTACTGAAATTTTAGAATACACTTCCCCAGATGAAGTGGCAGTTTGTAATTTGGCCTCTATTGCTTTACCGATGTTTATTAAAGACGGAGCTTTTGATCATCAAGCGCTCTTTGATGTGACGGTGAGGGTTACGAAAAACTTAAACCGTGTCATTGATCGGAACTTTTACCCCGTTAAAGAAGCCGAAAACTCCAATTTTAGACACCGCCCTATTGGACTTGGTGTACAGGGATTAGCAGATGCTTTCATCTTGCTTAGACTCCCCTTCACTTCAGATGAAGCCAAGCAATTAAATCAAGATATTTTTGAAACGCTTTATTATGCGGCAGTGACAGCCTCTGCTGAAGAAGCCAAAAAAGAAGGTCCTTATCAGAGCTATAAAGGATCTCCCATCTCAAAAGGAGAATTTCAACACAACCTCTGGGGCATCAAAGACGAAGAACTCAGCGGACGATGGGATTGGGAAAAGCTACGAAAAACAGTAAAAAAGCAAGGCGTTCGAAATTCCTTACTCGTAGCGCCCATGCCTACAGCAAGTACTTCGCAAATACTGGGAAATAACGAATGTTTTGAACCCTATACTTCAAATATTTATACCCGAAGAGTACTTTCAGGAGAATTTATTGTTGTAAATAAACACCTCCTTGAAGATTTAGTAGAGCGTGGTCTGTGGAATGAAGACATGAAGCAAGAGCTGATGCGTAATAATGGGTCCGTACAAAATATTGAGGCTATTCCACAAGACTTGAAAGAACTTTACCGCACCGTTTGGGAAATGAGTATGAAAGACATTATTGATATGTCCAGACAGCGGGGGTATTTTATTGATCAGTCACAGTCTTTAAACCTCTTTATGGAAGGAGCTACAATGGCTAAACTCACCTCCATGCATTTTTACGGATGGAAATCGGGTCTTAAAACAGGAATGTACTACCTCAGAACAAAATCTGCAGTAGATGCCATTAAGTTTACACTAGACAATAAAGCAAAAGCCGAAACCCCCCAAGTAGAAAATAAATTAGAAGCGCAATCAGTAGCTTCAGGTGCTGCCGGTGCTTCGGCTTCAACGGTACCTGTTGAGCCGCTAAGCCCACAAGAACTTAAGGAGATGTTAGCGCAGGCAAAAGGCAATGAAGACGACGACTGCCTGATGTGTGGTTCTTGATTTGATAAAACCGTTGAGGTGTATTTCTTTCTTATTAACAGGCATTTAATAAGATTACATTAAGTTAACGATTTGGTAACCTTAATTCGTTCTTTTAAGTCTTCTTTTGTGGCAAAAGGACATAATGCAAAAATTAATTATATTCTTCCTAATAGGAAGCCTGCTTCAATTCGTTCAAGGGCAACAAATAACTGACGCAAAATTTGGTAAAGGAATGCTAAATTTTATCGCCAAGGATAGTTCCTTTAGTGTAAAATTTGCACCTAGAATGCAATCCCGATTTGAAAGCAAGTGGGATTATGATGGACAAAGTTATGATTCAAAAGAACTTAATTTTTTAGTTCGTAGAGCACGTTTAAAATTTGATGGATTTGCTTTTTCAAAAAATTTTAAATACAAAATAGAACTCGGGTTATCTAATCGAGATATTTCGGGGGCAAGCAGCTTTAATCGCAATACACCTCGATATATTCTTGATGCAGTAGTAATGTGGAATTTTCATAAAGGCTTTGAACTTTGGGCAGGCCAAACTAAACTCCCTGGAAATATTGAAAGGGTGGTATCTTCAGGAAATCTTCAACTTATTGACCGCTCGTTGTTGAATAGCAAATTCAATATTGATCGGGATATGGGGGTACAGTTACGACACAAAACAAAATGGGGTGGAGGAGTTGTTACTCGAGAAAAATTTGCGCTTTCCCAAGGGGAAGGCCGCAATATAACAGAAGGAAACGAGGGAGGGCTTCAATATACTTCTCGTTTTGAGCTTTTACCCTTTGGTGAATTCAAATCAAAAGGCGATTACTCACAAAGTGATTTATCCCGAGAGCAATCACTAAAAGCGATGTTTAGTATAACCTACGATTACAATCAAAATGCAGTGAAAACAAGAAGTAATATGGGTTCCTATATGTTTAGAGCAGATGGCTCACTATTCGAAACAGATATTACAACATGGTTTGTAGATGCAATGGTGAAATATGATGGCTTTGCCTTTATGGGGGAATACGCAAAAAGGGGAGCAGATACCTTCTTCGCATTAGAAAGGGACGGGCAAACGAAAACAGGGGATGTAGTCAATACTGGTTCAGCACTGAACTTACAGAGTAGTTATTTATTTGAAAATAATATTGAAATGACCGTGCGTTATACCACCCTAGACTATGCTAATGAAACAAAAATTGCGGATGTGAGCCAGCTCACCTTCGGACTCTCAAAATATGTGGTCGGACACAAATTAAAAATACAAACAGATTTGAGTTTTTCTCAAAAAAATGGTAATCAAGACTATGTACAATTTAGAACTGGCTTTGACTTGCATTTTTAATAATTATATAACATTAAATTACTACTAATTCATCAAATTTGAATAAATAAAAAACTATGGATAATATATATCTTTTAATGTTAGTTGCACTCGCTGTCTTAGCGGTAGCAGACATTGTTGTGGGAGTGAGTAATGATGCCATTAACTTTTTGAACTCTGCCATCGGATCCAAAGCGATTTCATTCCGAACGATTATGATTGTTGCCAGTCTAGGAATTTTTATCGGAGCTGTTTTTTCAAGTGGAATGATGGAAGTTGCTCGAAAAGGAATATTTAATCCTGGAGCATTTTATTTTGACGAAATCATGATCATATTTATGGCTGTAATCATTACAGACATCTTACTTCTTGATTTTTTCAATACCATGGGAATGCCCACTTCGACAACCGTTTCCATAGTTTTTAATTTATTGGGCGCATCTATAATTATGTCTCTCATTAAAATTGGGGCTTCGGAGACAGAGACGCTATCCAATCTTGGTAATTATATTAACTCGGACAAAGCCATTACCATAATCAGTGGAATTTTACTATCCGTTTTGATTGCATTTTCCATTGGAGCCATGGTTCAATGGGTCTCAAGGCTTATTTTTTCGTTCCATTTTGAACAAAAAATTAAAAATTTTGGTGCTCTTTTTGGTGGTGTTGCCTTGACATCGATCACCTATTTTATTTTTATAAAAGGACTAAAAGGAACACCTTATTACAGTGATTTATCGGGACTACTCAAAACCAATGAGGTACTTATTGTTCTTTCGGCTTTTGTTATCATGACACTTTTTTCCTATGCATTTCAAAAGTTTACACAAAAAAGTGTTTTACTGATCGTTATTCTGGTAGGTACATTTGGACTAGCATTGGCCTTTTCAGGTAATGATTTGGTAAATTTTATTGGTGTTTCTATGGCAGCATACCATTCTTATCAAGCCTGGGTTGCTTCCGGTGTAGACGCAACTGCTTTTTCGATGGAAGTTTTGGACAAGAAAGTTCCCGCGGAACCAATATTACTTTTTATTGCAGGCGGAATTATGGTATTAACCCTCTGGTTTTCCAAAAAGGCAAGAACCGTTTCGGAAACTGAAATCAGCCTATCTAGACAGTTGGATACACATGAAAAATTCAAACCTAATTTTCTCTCAAGAGGTATTGTAGGAATGTCTTTTGGGCTTTCTAATGTTGTAAAGCAGCTGCTACCCTCTACTGTACAAAATAAGATTGAAAGCAGCTTTCAGAAAAAAGAAGCAGTTATTTTGACAAAAGACCAGAGCATCGAAGCCCCTGCATTCGATGTTATACGTGCTTCGGTAAACCTAATGGTTTCAGGAGTTTTGATTTCTATAGCCACTTCAATGAAACTGCCGTTATCAACTACTTATGTGACCTTTATGGTGGCTATGGGAACCTCTTTAGCAGATCGTGCATGGGGAAGAGAAAGCGCTGTTTACAGGGTGGCTGGTGTTGTCAATGTTATTGGCGGCTGGTTTTTAACTGCATTGGCAGCCTTACTTGCCTCTGGAGTAGTGGTATTTCTCATTCGTTGGAACAAAGAAGTGATGATTCCAGTAATGCTATTACTTACCGTTTTGCTTCTCTTCAAAAACTTTTTAAAGCATAAAAAACAAAAGTCCATTTCACTGGACCCCAAAAAGTTGAAAAAGTCAGAGAGCAGCACTGTACAAGGAATTATTGCTGAAAGTGCTGAAAATATTGTGAATGTTATAGAGCGGACAAATAAAATTACCAGTGCGATTGTCAAAGGTTTATCTAAATACGATTCGGACTTGCTTAAGAAAAGTAAAAAAGGAGTTGTAAAATTGGACAGTGAAATAGAAGACCTACGCGATAATATTTTTTATTTTATTAAAAACCTAGATGAAACCAGTGTACGCGGCAGTAATTTTTATATTACCATTTTAGCGTACCTGACAGACGTTGCTCAATCTTTGGAATTCCTCTCGAAAAAGAGTTACAAGCATGTAAATAATCAACATTTAAAATTAAAATTCAATCAGATTAAAGATATACAACAGATTTTTTCACAATTGGAAATGTTGAATATCGAAATTATTGAAGTCTTTGAAAGCAAAAAACTAGACCGAATTGCGATGGTTTTGTCCCAGCAAGATTCTATCAAGGCAGCGATCAATGAAAAGATTGAATTGCAAATCGAACGGACACGTACTGAAGAATCGAGTCCCAAAAATACGACCCTCTATTTTAATATTCTTTTGGAGGTCAAAGACCTTTCGAATAGCATCTTTAATTTAATGGAAGAATACCATTTGAGTTTCAAAAAGTAAACAATACGCTCTCAAAATCAGACCAAACCCTGAGGCTTTAAATCCCTAGGGTTTTTATTAATAAATCCATTATTTTTTTGAAAAGAAGGGACCAAGACGTCAAGGAATATTAGTTTTGTTTTATGAACTGGGAATCACTTTTGTCATTAAAGCGTTATGGAGACACCAACAAACGACTTCGGGCTGAGCAGGATGATTTGAGGTTGGGGTTTGAAGTAGACTATGACCGTATTGTCTTCTCCAATGCTTTTAGGAGTTTACAAGATAAGACCCAAGTCATTCCTTTTTCGAAAACCGATTTTGTCCATACGCGCTTGACCCACAGTCTGGAAGTTTCAGTAGTAGGGCGAAGCATAGGGAGGCTTGCAGGAAAAGCAATTTTAGAGAAACACCCGCACTTGCAGCGCGTTTTGGGCTATCAGCCCAATGATTTTGGTGCCATTACTGCGGCTGCCTCATTGGCTCATGATATAGGGAACCCGCCTTTTGGCCACAGTGGAGAAAAAGCAATAGGCCATTTTTTTTCTTCAGGGAAGGGTGTGCAATACAAAGAAAAGCTTACTACAACAGAATTTCAGGACCTCTGTGATTTTGAAGGAAATGCCAACGGCTTAAAAATTTTGACAGATTCCTTTCCCGGTACTGAGGGGGGATTAAGGCTAAGTTATGCCACACTAGGCGCCTTTGTGAAATACCCCAAGCCCAGCCTGCCCATTAAACCTAGTTCTCATGTGGCAGATAAAAAATACGGCTATTTTCAGGCTCAGGCTCCCTTTTTTAAGACATTGGCTGAAGAACTGGGTCTTGTAAGTGCTGCAGGGACCTTTTTTAGACATCCTTTAGCCTATTTAGTCGAAGCCGCAGATGATATTTGTTATACCATCATCGATTTTGAAGATGGAATTAATCTAGGATGGATTTCTGAAGACTATGCCTTAGAATATTTAATCAATTTGGTGCGTGATCGGATCGATTCAAAAAAATACGCACAACTGGCCTATAAGCCTCAACGCCTGAGCTACCTCAGGGCACTTGCTATTAATAGTTTGATTCAGGATGCAGTGCAAGTTTTTATAGATCATGAAGACACTATTTTAAAAGGAACATTTGAAGTGGCGCTATTAGATAAAAGCCGCTACAAAGCTCAGATAGAAGACATTATTAATTTAAGTGTCCGCAATATTTATCAGTCAAAAGAGGTCATCCAAAAAGAAGTTATTGGTCATAGGGCGATTACGGTTTTACTCGAATATTTTACCAATGCAGCGGTTCAAAAATGGGAGGGAAATTCAAATACTTTTGATCAATTGATTCTTTCTTTAGTACCGGAAGGGACGATGATAGTGGGGCCCACACTTTATGATACTCTCCTCAATGTCTGTTGTTTTGTAGCAAGTCTTTCTGATGGTAAGGCGCTACGTATGGCGCAAGATATGGGCAGTTAGTCCTATTAGTTTCTTCCAACGGAACTGACTAAATTTGCAAAAAAAAAGTTATGCGATGGATCCTCACTATCGGGTTATTACTCATTTTTCAGTGGTATAGTTTTCAAGCCATAAAAACCCTAACAAGCGCCAAATGGATTTGGATGGTTTATATTCTTATCGTATTGCTCATTATAGGGAATCTTTTACTCCATACCCTTTATTTTGAGCGCACACCCCAAACAGAACCGAGGTTGATGTATGCCATCGGCTTTTTCATCTCGCTTTTTGTTTTCCAAGCCGTTTTAACTTTGGTACTCTTGGCAGAAGATGTTTTTCGGATTCCGCAGGCGATTTATCATTTTTTTACCCGCATCCCTGGAGAAGTTCAGTTTATGCCTGCCAGACGGGCTCTGATTTCGAAAATCGCCTTGAGTTTGGCGGCCCTTCCTTTTACTTCATTGCTCTATGGTATGTATAGAGGGAAATACAACTATAAAGTATTGGCCTATGAATTGGAATACGAAGACCTTCCTGAAGCATTTGATGGCTTTACAATCACCCAGATTTCGGATATACACAGTGGTAGTTTTGACAATCCAGAGAAAGTGGCTTATGGGATTGATTTAATAAACCAGCAGCAAAGTGATTTGGTTCTATTTACAGGGGATTTAGTAAATAATAAAGCCGCTGAAATAAAGCCTTGGATACCATATTTCAGTAAAATTAGCGCTCCTCATGGTATCTATTCTGTATTAGGAAATCACGATTACGGAGATTATACCCGATGGGAGACAGAAGAGCTGAGGTCCAAAAACCTGGAATCTTTATTTCAATCACAAAAAGAAATGGGTTGGAAACTACTTTTAAATGAGGCTGATTTTATCGAAAAAAAAGGCGCCCGATTAGCGATAGTTGGGGTAGAGAACTGGGGAAATGGGTTTAAACAAGCGGGAGACTTAGACCGCGCTTTAGCCAAAGTTGAAGAAAAAGATTTTAAAATTTTACTTTCCCACGATCCTTCCCATTGGGAAGCCAAAGTATTGCCTCACCCTTATAAAGTTCATCTTACCTTAAGTGGACATACCCATGGTATGCAGTTTGGTATAGAGATTCCAGGCTGGATAAAATGGAGCCCAGTAAAATGGAGATATAAACAATGGGCAGGCATTTATGAAGCTTCTAATCAAAAGTTGAATGTCAATAGGGGATTTGGCTACCTCGCCTATCCCGGTAGAGTAGGGATGTGGCCAGAGATTAGTGTAATTACATTAAAGCGAACAAAAAGTGAAGTTTAACCAAATTCTTTTACATTTGTTTTAAAATCCAATGAAACCATGTCTAAATTTGGTGAATTATTAGATGAAAAAGAGCCGCTTCTTTTGGCCTTTTACCAGCAAGAAGACGAAGACTTATCTGATATGGATCGTATGCTCAAAGATGTAGCTGCCGCACTGGGAGATAAGGGAAAAGTCATCAAGATTAATGTTGATAAAAACCAAAAACTCTCTGAAGCACTTCGCGTGCGCGTACTCCCTACTTTTATGATTTATAAATTTAGCGAAATGGTTTGGAGGCAAAGTGGCGTCCAAGATGCCAATACGCTTATTAGTCTTTTCCAAGACCATTTAGAGGCCTAAATTATTCCTCTGCTTCAGAAAAAAGGGCAGAAAAGAGTGCTTTATTTTCTTCAAATTGGGTTTGGAGTCCTGTTTCAAATTCGCTGCTGTCGTAGGCCTTTACGATTTGTACTAAATAATTAAATTCGTTTAATTCTCGGAGTATTCTTGCTCCTAATTGTTTTTGGCTTTCTGGGTTGACTTGACCATAGAGTCCCAAACGCTCCACAAATTCTGCACTGATTTTTGCAGCTAATTCTTGAGCTTGCTGCTGCTGTCCATCGAGATAATATCCTTCAGCTACATCAATAAGCGCCGTATAAAAATCATAATCTCCATAAAGGTATCTAAAGGGAGCTATAGACTCCATGAATTGATTTAATACGGGATTTAATTCTATTTTTTCTCCATGCTTAAGATCCGCTTCAATAAGGGTTCTATAGCGTTCAATTTCGGTAATTATTTCTTCCCCGAGTGAATATTGTAAAGCCGTCTCTAGACTAGCGAAATATTCTAATCGATCGGAATATTTGTCTGCTATTCTACGCGATAGTGACTGTGCCTTAGCGGTTTCATTGATTCTGTAATAACCATCAACAAAAGGAACTAAAAGACTATAGTAGCCAAAATAGTCTATCGGCATTTTATCGATACCTAGATTGAGTATGGCTTTGGCTTTTTCAAATTTACCCTCATTGATTAGCGCTTCTGCTAAACGGGCCATATTACTTCTAAAGGAGATACTGTTTTTTCTGGTCTCAGGGTCGTGGTAAATGGTTGTCAACTCGGAATTTCCCCATTCCCACTGCATGACAATATCATACATTAGATCACTGTCTATACGACCCATTAGGTAAGGGTTGTCTTCTCCTAAGTCTGTTTCTATAGGGACCAATTTATAGACCAAGCCCTCTAGCTGTAAGTATTTTTTCATCCAGATATATTCTGAATCTGAATAACTCCCTCCCGTAAAATAAATAGGCCTTTCCCAATCATTATTGGCGAGTATATCCAACATCATCATTTGGTTTTTTAGTAGGGCGCTTTCAGGAAGATCAATATCGATATAGGGTACAATTTTATCTGCATCTTCAGGTTTGACTATCCCGCTTTTTAAAACATTTTCTTTATTGACCGGAACTCTTATTTTTCGGGTAGGGTAAAATACACCCTCTTGCTGGCTCTCTGGGAGCTGGTTAGGATCTTGACCTGTTTTTATCAACAAATCTTTGATTTTAGTTTGGGGATGGTCACTGGCAATCCAATTCATAAAATCTTTAATATCCCAGCGAACAGAGTCCAGAACCGGTTGATAGCGAATAACATCGCGTACTCCATAGGCATAAAGATCATGTGTCATTTGCGAGGGTATAGGATCGCTTTCATAGGTTTTTCGTTTCATCTGATCAATATACCAGTCTGTACCCAATAAACTGGAGTTAATTGTTTTGACATCTGTTCGAAAACCCTCGATCTCTTGGGCATACCAAAGGGCAAAAGTATCATTATCCCCAATAGTAAAAATGATTGCGCCTTTGTCTTTTTGAATAGACTGCAGGTAAGACTTTGCCATAGATTGGGCGGTGTAGCGATTGGAGCGGTCATGATCATCCCAATTTTGAGAAGCCATTAATAAGGGAACGGCAACTAAGCAAGCCCCTACAGCAAGTAGATTTGCAATAGATTGTGGGAGTTTTGTTTGGAGCTTTTGAATTAGTGCCCAGCACCCCATACCGATCCAGAGCGCAAAAACATAAAAAGAGCCTACAAGGGCATAATCTCTTTCCCGTGGTTCAAAAGGGCGTTCATTTAAATAAACTTTTAAGGCAAGTCCGGTAAAGAGAAAAAACAGAAGCAATACCCAAAACCGTTTGGGGTCTTTCTGGTAGATAAAATAAAGCCCGATGAGCCCCAGAATAAAAGGGAGGAAGAAATAGGTATTTCTCGCCTTATTATTCACTGCATCTTCCGACAACTCTGATTGATTGCCTAGACGCAGTTCATCAATAATTGGGATACCACTGATCCAATTGCCACTTAAAATAGAATATTCTCCTTGGAGATCATTTTGTCTACCTGTAAAATTCCACATTAAATAGCGCCAATACATATAGCCTACTTGGTATTCAAAAAAGAACTTTAGGTTAGATAAAAAACTGGGTTTTTCAATATTTAGATAGGGACTAAAGGTTTTTAAAAACTCATGATACTCATCGCCAGAAACCATCCCGTCTGCCACTTCCTCTCTAAATTCCTGAATTCGTTGTTGGAGTTGGGAATTAGATCGGTAGCTGGATTTTACTGTAAAATTTAAAGGCTCTGTAAAATTCATATAATTGGCCGCGTGTTCAGTACTCCAAAGTCGGGGTAAAATACCTTCATGAGCACTATTGGAATTAAAGCGTGCATCTTTCCAATAATTTACAATCTTATAGCGTCCTGTTTGGTAGTCCCGCTCGTATTTTGGTTTGTCATCGATATAGGGTTCTAGCGGGTCTTGACCTGCATAGGCATCAGAGAACATGGGCCCGTAAAAGAGTTTAGTTTCTGGATATTGCTCCATATTATAATAAGCCAAGAGTAAGCGCGCATCTGAAGGTGCGTTTTCATTGATGACTGTATTTGCATTGGCTCGAATGGGAATCATAATCCAAGAGGAAAAGCCGACCAGGACAAAAAGAACTGCCAAGACTCCCGTATTGAGATTCACCCATTTTTTCTTTCGGGTATAGCTTAGACTATAATAGAAAAAGGCAAGAAAAAGGATGGCAGCAATTACCGTTCCGCTATTATAAGGGAGTCCAATGGTATTGACAAAAAAGACTTCTGCATTACCGAAAAAAGCGAGTGTAAGGGGGAGTAATAATTTAAAAATAAATAAGAGTATAGCAACTGATATCAGATTTGCGTAAATAAATCCTTTGACTGTAACTTTTTGATAATTTTTAAAATAGTAGATCATACCGAGTGCGGGGATAGTCAGTAAGCCCATAAAGTGAACCCCAAAAGAGAGTCCGATTACAAAAGCAATCATTAATAACCAACGGTCTCCTCTTGGTGTATTCATCTCTTGCTCCCAACGCAACCCCATCCAAAATAAGGCGGCTAAAATAAGTGTTGCCATCGCATATACCTCTGTTTCTACTGCATTAAACCAAAAACTATCAGAAAAACAAAAAGCCAATGCACCTACAGCTGCACTTCCAAAAAATCCTATTTTGGCGCCTAAACTCTTAAGATCTTGAAAATGGGGTAATTTTTGAAGTAAAAGGGTAAGGGTCCAAAAGAGAAAGAGCACCGTAAAAGCAGAAGAAAAAACAGACATAAAATTGACCATAAGTGCTACCTTTTGAGCAGAGGTAGCAAAAAGGGCAAAAAAAGCGCCAATCATCTGAAATAAGGGGGCTCCAGGGGGATGTCCAATCTGGAGTTTGGCCGAGGTTGAAATGTATTCTCCTGCATCCCAAAAGCTGGCGGTAGGTTCTACAGTACTTCCAAAAGTAAATAGCGCAATGCTAAAAACGGACCACCCTACGGCTCGATTCCATATACGGTACGATTTGTCGCTCCTCATTAGTTCCTTTTTTGATCCACGAATGTACATATAAATCAAGGAAGAGAAAATGTTTCAATCGCGTTAAATGACCCTAAAGGAAAATGAGGTTTAAGAAATTTAAGTAAAAGTTGTGCCACAAAAAACTTTAATTTAAATTTGCACCACTTTTGGCCTATGGTGTAACTGGCAACACGTCTGATTTTGGTTCAGAAGAGTCTAGGTTCGAGCCCTAGTAGGCCAACAAAATAAAAAGGACAGTTTTTACTGTCCTTTTTATTTGGAATGCTTTTAATTCTATTGATAGAAGCGAACAAAGTCAATTTCCATACTGTCTTGCTCAAAATTACCAGGGATAGTTCCCCCTAAAGTTCCTCCCATCGCAATATTGAGGATGAGGTAGTGTGGGTTGTCAAAAGGAACTGAGGCTGTATTTGCAATCTCAGCAATAAGTAAATTATCAACCAATAATTTGATAGAAGCCGTATTCCATACCAAAGAATACAAATGAAATTCTGAAGTAACATCTGAGATATCGAGCGAAGAGACATCTTTAGTTAACCCATAAGATGCGGGCTGTCCTCCCCCGTCAGCCCAGTGGAATGTGCCATATAGGATTTGTTTATTTTCACCATTTTGCTCCATTATATCTATTTCACCACACTCAGGCCAGCCCACATTTCCATCTACCGTACCGAAATAATTTCCTCGCTCGCCGCTATTGGTTCCTAAGGTCCAAATTGCGGGCCAGGTCCCTTTAGAGGCTGGAAGTTTAGCACGTACATCAATGCGGCCATAGAGAAGGCTAAATTTAGAATTTAATCTCGCTGAGGTGAAATTTTTCAAACTCCCTTCATAGGTATAATTTTCTTTTTTGGCGGTAATTTTAAGCGTACCCTCGCTTACATAAGAATTGTCTATACGGGCGGTATAATGTTGTTTTTCATTATTGGCCCAACCACCCCCAAAGATCGGGATATATTGATGGTGCCATTTCTCAGTAGCAGGGGGGCCTTCATAATTGAATTCATCATTCCAAACCAATCGATAACCCTCATAGGCTATGACCTCCTCACTCTGATCAATATTTGAGGGATCGACCATTATTTCTGCTCGGGTCGAGAATTCAATATCATCAATATAATAGTGTGTTTCACTTTGATTTGTTAAATCATATCCAAGAACCATAGTTATGGTATTATAAAGTCCGTTTCTCCCCTCTAATTGTGGAATATTGAAAACTAATTTTTCCCAACCTGTCCCTTTGGTTTCTATTACTAGGTCGCCAGTTGTTTTTTTACCAGGTGTATCATTTGGGAGTTCATCTTCCAATTTTAAGAGTACTTTATGGCCTGGACCAGGGGAATAAAAAAGTATTGATATTCCCTCTTTACCTTCAGGAAAAATGAGCTTTTCTTCTAAAATAAAATAAAAGCCCGCCCATGGCTGAATACCCGAAGGCTCTGTAATATTTAAAACCTGGGTGGATTCATTGATATTTGTGACCTCAGGATTTTCAGCATATTTTATGCTTAAATTTTCAGATCCAATACCGCCAAACCTACCCCAATTACCAGAAGACCTGTTACTAGGCTGTAAGTCTTTTTCGAAAAATGTCACCTCTATATTTTCAAAAGTGAGCGCATTTTTGTTAAGGTTTGGGGTCACGGTTTCTGCTTCTGTATCTGATGTGTTTGTGTTGTTATCGATTGGATTATTCAGCACCACAGAATTTGATTCTTCCAGTGTACTAGAAGTTTCTTTATTACATCCCGCACCCAAAATCAAAAAAATAAAAACAAGACCTAAACAAAAGAATCTATTCATTACCATATATGAAAAACAATTTACAGCATGCAAGCTAAGATTTTTTCTTTTTTTGAAAACCTGATTTAATACTGAAAAAGAGTGTTTAAATATTATTCTTTAAGATAAAATTTTAAATTTCGTACTTTCCCAAAAAAAAACAGACGTATGAAAAATTGGATTTTCTTAATCGCACTTTATTTAATACAATTCACAGTTGCTCAACAAATCAATCCTGAGTGGATGAAGGGCATTGCTCCACGGAATATTGGACCAGGAGGAATGAGTGGAAGAGTTACGGCTATTGATGTTGTCAATAACAAGCGAGATATTATCTATGTAGGAACCGCCTCTGGGGGCTTATGGAAATCTTCTAGCGGAGGGGTAGCATGGACTCCTTTATTTGAAGATCAAGTGACAGCTTCTATTGGTGCCATTGCCATACAGCAGTCCAATCCAGATGTAATCTGGGTGGGAACAGGGGAAGGAAACCCGAGAAATAGTTTAAATGGAGGTTATGGTATTTTCCGTTCTTTAGATGCGGGCAAAACATGGACTGCCATGGGTTTAGAACAAACCCGACATATTCATAGAATTATAATTGACCCTACCAACCCGAATACCGTCTATGTGGCAGCTATAGGGGCCCCTTGGGGAGCTCATCCTGAGCGAGGTGTTTTTAAAACGACAGACGGTGGAAAAACCTGGAATAAAATACTTTATGCGAACCCCCTTACTGGAGCGGCAGATTTAATAATGGACCCAAGTAATCCCAATAAATTAATTGCTGCTTTATGGGAACATAAAAGAGATCCTTGGTTTTTTAAATCAGGAGGTGAAGGCAGTGGATTGTATATCACTATAGATGGGGGAGCAACTTGGTCAAAGAAAACGGCTAATGAGGGGCTTCCAAAAGGAGAACTTGGGCGGATCGGACTCGCTATTGCGCTTAATAAACCGAATATTATTTATGCGTTAGTAGAATCAGAGAAAAATGCACTTTACAAATCTACAGATGGAGGAGACAAGTGGATCAAAGTAAATGATAAAGCGGGAATAGGAAACCGCCCTTTTTATTACTCAGACCTGTTTGTTGACCCTCAGAATGAAAATCGAGTGTACACAGTATTCACTTATGTTAATATTTCAGAAGATGGGGGTAAAAACTTTAAAGAATTAATGCCTGCCTATAATGCAAATAATGGTGTGCATCCTGACCACCACGCTTGGTGGATACATCCTGAAGATGGTTCTTATATGATTGACGGAAATGACGGCGGACTGAATATAACACGAGATGGGGGAGCCTCTTGGCGTTTTGTTGATAATATTCCCGTAGGGCAGTTTTACCACGTGAGTACTGATAATGAATTTCCTTATAATGTGTATGGGGGGATGCAAGACAATGGCTCCTGGAGAGGACCTGCTTATATTTGGAAAGCCCAAGGTATTCGCAACTCCTACTGGCAAGAGATTGCTTTTGGAGATGGATTCGATGTAGTCCCAGACCGAGATGATTCGCGTTATGGATACGCGATGAGTCAGCAAGGAAATGTATCGCGTTATGATTGGCAAACAGGAAATAATTATACCGTACGCCCCACACATCCTGATCCTAATATCAATTTAAGATTTAATTGGAATGCAGCCATTGGGCAAGATCCTTTTGATAATAGTACGGTATATTTTGGAAGTCAATTTGTTCACAAAAGCTCCGATAAAGGACTTACTTGGGAAGTTATTTCCCCTGACTTGACAACTAATGATCCAGAGAAACAAAAACAAAGTGAAAGTGGAGGTCTCACTTTAGATGCTACAGGGGCAGAAAACCACTGTACATTATTGGTTATTGAGCCTTCACCACTACAAAAAGACCTACTTTGGACAGGGTCAGATGACGGAAGGGTGCACCTTACCCTTGACGGAGGGAAAAGCTGGACTGAAGTAACAAAAAATCTAAAAGAACTTCCGCAGGGCAGTTGGATTGCACAAATTAAAGCTTCAAATAAAGAAGCAGGAACCGCTTTATTGGTAGCCAATGATTACCGACGCTTCAATTATGCACCTTATGTCTTTAAGACGACAAATTATGGAAAAACATGGAAGCGTATTGTGGACGAAAAAGATGTATTTGGCTATGCCCTGAGTATAGTTGAAGATCTAGAAACCGATCAGCTTCTGTTTTTAGGGACAGATGATGGGCTGTATTACTCTACAGATGGTGCTACTCAGTGGACTAAATTTGATGCAAAAGTTTTTCCAACAGTATCGACGAAAGATTTGGTCATTCATCCCAGAGAACACGACCTAGTCATCGGTACATTTGGAAGAGCCCTTTGGGTACTAGATGATATCAGGCCTTTGCGTGCCATTGCACAAAATCCTGAGCTCATCACAAAAGAGTCCCACCTATTTGATCCTCCTACCGCTTATTTGGCTGCCTACCAACAACCCACGGGTTCACGTTTTGGAGGAGATGCTCTTTTCAATGCTGAAAATAGAAAATCGGGGAGTATGTTGACCTATTTTTATACGGCAACAGAAGCGCGAAAAAAGGATTCACTTACACTTAAAATTTTCGATGGTGAAAGACAGATCAGAACACTTAAGAGAAAAGCACCCGAGAAAACAGGCTTCCACAGGTGGTATTGGTCGCTTAATGAAAAAGGGGTAAACAGCCCGAGTAGAAGTGACCGAAGAAGTAAAGTAGAACCCAGAGGCGTAAATGTAAAACCAGGAACTTACCGCCTTGTATTAGAAAGTGGAAATACAAGTTCAGAAAGTGAGGTGGTTGTTGAGAAAGATCCGCGCCTAGCGATTACAGATCAGGCCCTTGTAGCGCGTTATGATTATGCGAAAAAAATAGAAGCACTTACGGCCCAAACAACAGCCGCTGTTGAGCAATTAAAATCAAGTAAAAAGACAATAAGCAGCTATCAAAAAAGAATAGAAAAAAAGGATAAAGAAGCGAATAAAGAATTGCTTGATTTGATTTCAAAGCGAAGTAAACAGTTAGACAGCCTCCTCGATACTTTTTTAGGAAAAGTAGACAAACGCCAAGGTATAGTCAGAAATCCTGAAAGTAGTGTAGTCAGACGTTTGTATAGCGCCAGTCGCTATATACGTTCCAGACCCTCAGGGATTACTGCTACAGAAGAAGAGCTACTCTCTCACGCACAAACGGATTTAAAAGCCGCCCTAGAACAGACAAATGCTTTTTATAAAAAGCATTGGGAGGAGTTAAAAAAACAGATAGAAGCTGTTGAATTATCAGACTTTAAAGAGATTCATTATTTTGAACTCGACTGATGCGTTTAATAAAAAAACCCGCTTTTAAGCGGGTTTTTTATTACAGCTTACTGATGTAACTGCCAAGGGAGTCTTTAAACTGAAATCCCTCAAGTGTTCTGTATTTATTCAGCTTCTTATAAGCTTCTAATCCCCATAATAAAAATTCAATATAGAAATATCGGTCTTCCGCTTTACACTCAGGTAGATATTGTGTCATGAGCGCATTAATTCCTGGAAGTCCATCTAAAAGGAGTTTATACTCTTTGTCTTTTAATGTATCACCCAAAAAGAGTTCATTGTCTTTAAAAAACCAGCCTAATAATTCGTCATAAGGACCAACTTCATCAGGTTTTTCTAGTTTTTTTATTTCAGGGAAAAAGTCTGGGAATAAGGTTTTGACAGCCTGGGTTATCAAGTGATAGGAAATTTGCGCTGCCCCTTCTTGCTCTCCTTCATAGACGAGTTCGATTTTACCATTTAATGCAGAAATGATCCCCAAGAAGTCAGCCATTCTCAGGCTTGTTTTTGATTCACTGCTGATTAGCATTCTTCTTTTTGCCGTAGAGATTAAGTTTTCGAAAGCAGTAATACTCATACGGGCACTTACTCCACTTTTTCCGTCTACATAATCGCTTTTTCGAGCCTCAAAGCCAATTTGTTCCAAGATATCCCGTGCCAATTCAGGGATATAAATATCAGAAGCTTGTGCTTCAGCAGCGTGGGCTTCTTGTTTTGTAATTTGTTTTGCAATTTCTCGGGTATGCGGATAATGCGTAAGAATTTGTGAGCCGATTCTATCTTTTAGTGGAGTTACAATACTCCCTCTGTTGGTATAGTCCTCAGGATTGGCAGTAAAAATTAATAAAGGTTGTACGGGAAAGCGCAGTTTAAATCCTCTTATCTGTATTTCTTTTTCCTGGAGGATAGAGAAGAGTGCAACTTGGATTCTCGCCTGCAAGTCGGGGAGTTCATTAAGAACAAAAATACAGCGATGTGCTCGGGGAATCATCCCGAAGTGAATTACCCGTTCATCTGCATAGGACAATTTGAGGTTTGCCGCTTTGATTGGATCTACATCTCCGATTAGGTCAGCTACGGTAACATCTGGCGTGGCGAGTTTTTCATAAAAACGCTCACTTCGGTGTAACCAACTAATGGGAGTAGCATTTCCTTTTTCCGCTATCAGGGCTTTGGCTTCTCTACTGATTGGTTCTAAGGGATCGTCATTTATTTCAGAGCCTTCCACAACGGGAACCCATTCATATAATAAATGGGTTAATTGTCTTGCAAGTCGCGTTTTTGCTTGACCCCTCAGCCCTAATAAATTAATATTATGCCCGGAAAGTATGGCACGTTCAACATCTGGAATCACTGTATTTTCATAACCAATTAGTCCTTCAAAACTTGGAATCCCTTTTTTTAATTGTTCTTTTAGGTTATCAGCGAGTTCTTGCTGTATGGTTTTGGATTGGTATCCGGCTTGGACTAACGCGCCTAAAGTTTTGATTTTTTCTCTTTTCATTGCATTTTATTCTAAGCGTTTTTTTCTGTTTTTTTCATAGTCTTCAAAAATCATTTCTCCTAAACCTTTAAGTCCAGTAAAAAATGCCTTTCCTTGGTTGGCTTCTGTAAATGTTCTTATAAATTGCTGTAAGTAGGGGTCTTGTGCGATCATAAAGGTTGTGATAGGGATGTGTAGCTTTCTGGCTCTACGTGCCATGGTATAGCATTTTTCTACGATAGCTTCGTCTAGCCCTACGCTGTTTTTATAATAACTACCGTCTGGAAGTTTTAAGCAACTTGGCTTTCCGTCAGTAATCATAAAAATTTGCTTATTCGTATTTTTCTTGCGCCTCAGAAGGTCCATCGCCAGTTCGAGGCCAGCTACGGTATTGGTATGATAGGGCCCTACTTCTAAATAAGGGAGGTCTTTAAGCGGAATTTGTCTGGCATCATTTCCAAATACGAGAATGTCAAGCGTATCTTTAGGGTAGCGGGTAGTGATAAGTTCTGCTAAGGCCATGGCCACTTTTTTTGCTGGAGTAATTCGGTCTTCACCGTATAAAATCATACTGTGACTGATGTCTATCATGAGTACTGTGCTCATTTGTGTTTTAAAAAAGGCATTTTCCACTACCAAGTCTTGGTCCTGTAAAGTAAAGTCACTGTCTAGACTTCTGATCTGTGCATTTTTTAGACTTTCAGTCATTGCAATTTTTTCAAGCGGATCACCAAACTGATACGACTTAAATTCTCCAGTAAATTCTTGTCCAATACCTGAATTTTTAGTTTTGTGATTCCCCGCCGAAGTTTTTTTTAGGTTGCCAAAGATTTGCTTAAGTGCATATTCACGTAATAACTTTTCTGTTTTGGGAGTCAATGCATAGTCTTCCCCCTTACCATCTCCTCCTTGTTGAGGTTTGGGTCGGATGTAATTTTTTTGTTTGAGGTCTTCAATAAAATCATCTATTGTATACTCCTCATCAGTAAGTTGATACTCTTTATCGAGCGCTCTGAGCCACTCAATGGCTTCGTCAAAATCCCCTGATGTATGAGTGATGAGTTCTTTGAAAATTTCAAATAAGCGCTCAAAAGGAGTCAACTCCTTTTTAATAAATTTTGAAAAAGATAAACCTGATTGAGGTGAATTTGAATTCATAGCCCTTAAAAGTAAAAATTTTTAAAGAATGATTCTGTCCGTAAGAATGAAAATAAGGGACGAATTAATTTCCTTTAGGCGCCATTGTTTATTATGCTCATTTGTGGTCCTTTAAACTTCTGGTTATTTCTAAAACAAACGCTTTCGCATATTCGTTGAAATATTATATATTTGCACACATTCTGCTAACAAAAACAGAGGAGACGATTAAGTCCCCTTTTTTTTTAGATGACATTTGAAGATAAAATTAACGATTTGATTGAAGCCGCATTGCGGGACAGAACGGATTTGTTTTTAATTGAATGCACGATTTCTTCGGACCACCACATCCGCATTCTCCTTGACGGTGATCAGGGTGTAAATCTGAAGACCTGCATCGAAATAAGTCGGTCTATCGAACATAATTTAGATCGAGAAACAGAAGATTTTTCTTTAGAAGTTGCTTCTGCAGGAGTGGGAAACCCCCTCCAAAACAGAAGGCAGTATACAAAAAATATAGGGCGAAAACTTCGTGTGGAACGCGACTCAGAACCCACCCTAGAAGGGGTTTTGACGGCAGCAACCGAAACGGATTTTACCCTTGAATGGAAACAAAGAGAACCCAAGCCTGTAGGCAAGGGAAAACAAACGGTAATCAAAAAAGAAATACTTTCGTATCAAGAAATAAAAAGTGCGAAGGTTTTAGTTAACTAATTAGTATTGGAATATGGAAAATTTAGCTTTAATTGATTCTTTTTCAGAGTTTAAAGATGATAAACTCATTGATCGGGTAACACTGATGGTTATTCTTGAAGATGTATTTAAAAATACGCTTCAACGCAAATTTGGATCAGATGAAAATTTTGATATCATCATCAATCCAGATAAAGGAGATTTAGAGATTTGGAGAAACCGAATCGTTGTTGAAGATGGAAATGTCCAAGATGAAAATCAAGAAATTGCGCTTTCTGAGGCACGCAAAATTGAACCTGATTTTGAGGTAGGAGAAGACGTTTCAGAGGAAGTTAAACTCGTTGACTTAGGACGACGATCTATACAGTACTTACGACAAAATTTGGTAGCCAAAATTTTCGAACATGACAGCACCAATATCTTTAAGCAATTCAAAGACCGTGAGGGAGATCTCTTTACTGCTGAAGTGCATCATATTCGAAACCGTGAAATTATCCTTTTGGATGACGACGGAAATGAAATCATTTTACCCAAAGACAGACAAATTCCCAGTGATTTTTTTAGAAAAGGAGACAATGTAAGAGGGATTATTGAGTCTGTTGAATTAAGAGGCAATAAACCTCGAATTATATTATCACGTACCTCTCCGATCTTTCTAGAGAAATTATTTGAGCAAGAAATACCGGAAGTATTTGATGGTCTGATAACCATTAAAAAGGCGGTTAGAATTCCAGGTGAAAAAGCGAAAGTAGCGGTAGACTCTTATGATGATCGAATTGATCCTGTAGGCGCTTGTGTAGGGATGAAAGGATCTCGTATACATGGGATTGTGCGCGAATTAGGAAATGAAAATATTGATGTGATAAACTACACCAATAACCTTCAGTTATTTATTTCTAGAGCCTTAAGCCCCGCCAAAGTAAATTCACTCAAAATCGACGAAGAAAATAAGCGAGTTGAAGTCATTCTTAACCCCGAAGAGGTATCAAAAGCGATAGGAAAAGGAGGTACTAATATCCGTTTAGCAGGAAAATTAACAGGGTATGAAATTGATGTCTTTAGAGAAGGCGTGGAAGAAGATATCGAATTAAAAGAATTTAGCGATGAAATCGAACAGTGGATTATAGATGAATTCAAAAAAGTTGGATTGGATACAGCAAAAAGTATTTTAGAGTTAGATAAATCAGACTTAATCAAGCGTACCGACCTTGAAGAAGAAACTGTTCAAGAAGTGCTGGAAATCTTGAAAGCAGAATTTGAAGAATAGAAGGGAGAAAATAATTCCTATTTTTACAAACAGAAACAATTATATGGCAGACCAACCCAGTATTCGACTCAATAAAGTATTAAGGGAACTCAATATTTCCCTTGATCGTGCTGTTGAATTTCTGAATCAAAAGGGAATCGAAATCGATGCGCGTCCCACAACAAAAATTTCTACAGAGGTTTACACTACTCTTTTAGATGAATTTGAGACAGATAAATCTAAAAAAGTAGCTTCTCATGAAGTAAGTGAGGAGAAACGAAAGGAGAAAGAAACACTTCGAATTATTCAGGAGAAAAAGGAACAGGAACGCCAAGAACAATTCGCTCAGAGAGAGGCACTAAAAACAAATAAAGTAGCCTTAGAAAAACCCAAAACATTGGGCAAAATAGACTTAGAGTCGCTCAATAGACCGGCCGCAAAAAAAGAAGAGGATCAGGCTGCTGTTGAGCCACCTACAGAAGAACCAGCAAGTTCAACGGAGCAACAAGAAGAGCAATCTCCTTCTCCCGATTCAGAAGTAACTGTAGTTTCACCCCCTGATACTACTTCAGAGGAAGGTAAGGAAGAAAATGAGACGCTTCAAACTCAATATACTAAACTTACTGGACCTAAGAAAACAGGTCAGACTATCAATCTAGACGAAGTAAATAAAAAGGAAAAAACAGTAGAAGAAGCGCGTAAACGCAAGCGTAAACGCATTAGTAAAGATGTAAAACCCTCTTCACAGAAAAACAATACGACGCAAAGCACTCATAAGCCAAAGCTAAATGCACCCCCTACTATAAAAAAAGAGGAGCCTTCAGAGGAGGAAGTGCAAAAGCAAATACGCGAGACACTAGAAAAGCTACAAGGGAAATCTTCTAAATCAAAAGGAGCAAAATACAGAAGGGACAAAAGAGTCCAGCACCGTCAAAAGTCAGAAGAAGAATTGGCGCAAATTGAAGCGGAAAGTAAAGTATTACGTGTAACGGAATTTATTACCGTTGGGGAAATCGCCACCATGATGAATATCACTTCTACCGACATCATCTCCACTTGTATGAGCTTAGGCATCATGGTTACAATGAATCAACGTTTAGATGCCGAAACTTTAAGTATAGTTGCAGATGAATTTGGCTATGAGGTTACTTTTGAGAAAGCAGAACTAGAAGAAAATATAGAGGAAGAAGCAGATACAGAAGCAGACTTAAAGCCTAGAGCTCCGATTGTTACTGTAATGGGACATGTCGATCATGGAAAAACCTCTCTCTTAGACTATATAAGAGAAGAAAATGTAATCGCTGGAGAGTCTGGAGGAATCACCCAACACATTGGTGCTTATGGAGTGACCTTAGAGAATGGCCAAAAAATTACTTTTTTAGATACCCCTGGTCACGAGGCATTTACAGCCATGAGAGCCAGAGGGGCCCAAGTCACAGATATTGCAATTATCGTTATCGCCGCAGATGATAACATTATGCCGCAGACCAAAGAAGCAATAAGCCATGCCCAAGCTGCAGGAGTCCCCATTGTTTTTGCGATTAATAAAATAGATAAAGAGAATGCAAATCCCGATAAAATAAAAGAAGCTTTAGCGGGTATGAATCTGATGGTTGAAGATTGGGGAGGAAAAGTCCAATCCCACGATATTTCAGCTTTAAAAGGAACAGGTGTCAATGAACTTTTAGAAAAAGTATTACTAGAAGCAGAGCTTCTTGAACTCAAAGCAAATCCCAGTAGAGCTGCTAAAGGGACAGTAGTTGAAGCCTTTTTGGATAAAGGGCGGGGGTATGTTTCTACGATACTGATACAGAATGGGACTCTTAAGATGGGAGATTATCTCTTGGCAGGAAAGCAAAGTGGAAAAGTGAAAGCCATTTTTAATGAACGGGGAGTAAATCTCAAAGAGGCCCCTCCTTCAACGCCTGTATCTATTCTAGGATTAGATGGAGCACCTCAAGCGGGGGACACTTTTTATGTACTCGAAGATGAAAGAGAAGCCAAACAGATTGCTGCCAAAAGGACGCAACTTTTAAGAGAGCAAAATGTAAGGACGCAACGCCATATTACACTCGATGAAATTGGAAGGCGCATTGCCTTAGGAGAATTTAAAGAATTAAATATTATTCTTAAAGGAGATGTAGATGGTTCTGTAGAAGCACTTACAGACTCATTACAAAAGTTATCTACAGGAGAAATTGAAGTCAATATTGTCCATAAAGGAGTTGGAGCGATTACAGAGTCTGATGTGCTATTGGCCTCAGCATCTGACGCAATTGTTATAGGCTTTAATGTACGTCCTATGGGTAATGCACGCGCTATTGCAGACAAAGAAGAAATTGATATCCGATCATATTCAATTATCTATGACGCTATAAATGATGTTAAAGATGCAATGGAAGGAATGCTTTCACCTGAAATGAAAGAGGAAATTACAGGGAATGCTGAAATAAGAGAAACCTTCAAGATCTCAAAAATCGGAACGATTGCAGGCTGTATGGTTACCAATGGCAAAATCTTTAGAAACTCAGGGATTCGAATTATCCGTGAGGGTGTTGTGATTTTTACAGGGGAGCTGGTATCGCTCAAGCGTTTTAAAGACGATGTTAAAGAAGTTTCAAAAGGATACGATTGCGGACTCCAGGTAAAAAACTACAACGACATTAAAGTAGGAGATGTACTGGAATGTTTCCAAGAAGTTGCTGTAAAGAAATCACTCTAAATTACTCTTCCCTTCTTGTAAGTAAAAAAGCAGAAGGGAAATTACGTTTTACGGTATCTAAGGTCTTTAAGCCCCTGATTTTATCTTTAAATCGACCTGCTTGTACTTTGTAATTTGGCGTTTCAAAACTCAATTCAACAGGAAGGTGAGGGTAGGTGTTTTTAGCGCTATCAAGAAGAACTTCAGCGGTTTTAAGATCACCATAGTACAATTGTAATGTGAAATAGCTATTGGCAAAACGCGCACGATCTAGTTCAATCTTTATGGCTAGCAAGCTATCAATTCGAGGGTCTTGTTTAACAATCAAATTTGTGCCTTGACCAAAACTCAATGCACCATTAAGGGTAAAAAGCACCAAAAATAGCGGGTTCCAAGTTGATTTTTTCATAGTGCAAAAAAACAAATTTTTATTTTTAAAAGTACTATTATTTAACAAATCAATTTATTTATTTAGAATCATTATAAATTATTAAAATCTTGATTTAAACACTCTGTAATAAGCGGTCTATGAATTAAATTTGTCACGGATTTTAGAACCTATTATTTGGATATCATAAAACACTTTTTTCAACTTTATAAGAGTAAGGATCAGTTCAAATTTGTACTACCTGCTTTAATCCTTTCTATTGGTTTTTTATTTCCTTCAGGAGCCTTGGCTCAAGAGGATACGGCCGTTCAAGCCGGTAAGAAATTATTTAATGCCAATTGTGCAGCTTGTCATAAGCTGAATAAGAGAGCCGTTGGTCCAGCACTTCAGGGAGTTTCCGCAAAATACGACAGGGAATGGCTTTACAGCTGGATAAAAAACAGTACGGCCATGGTTAAGTCTGGTGATGCTCAGGCTGTAGCCATCTATGAAGAGTATAATGGTTCTGTGATGACCTCTTTCCCCCAACTCTCCAATGAGGATATTGACAATATTATTGCCTACACCGATTATACACCTCCAGCTCCTGTTGCTGCCGCTGCTACTGCTGGTGCAGTTGCAACACAGTCGGCGGGCTCAAGCCTCAGTAATACCATTATTCTCGGGGCACTCGCTTTGGTTTTCCTTATTCTCATTATTATGCTCTTCTTGGTGCAAAAGACACTTTTAAGAATTGCAGCAGCAAGTGGGGTTGATATCCAACCAGAACCTAAAATCAAAAGAACACCCATTTGGGTTTCTTTTGCACAAAATCAATTTTTGATAATTGTAACGGTCGTACTCCTGCTTTTGAGTAGTGCCTATTTTGTCTATGGTTACTTTATGCAGGTTGGTGTAGACCAAGGTTATATGCCTATTCAACCCATCCACTACTCCCATAAAATTCATGCAGGGGCTAATCAAATTGAGTGTAAATATTGCCACTCTTCAGCTCGTGTTTCTAAGCACTCTGGCATTCCATCCCTCAATGTATGTATGAACTGTCATAGAAATATCGCAGAATACAATGGAGAAGAAGATCTTGAAAATGGGTATACCAAAGACTTCTATACCAAAGAAATCAAAAAATTATATGCGGCAGTAGGCTGGGATGAAACCAACCAAAGCTATACAGGTGAAACGCAGCCTGTGAAATGGGTAAGGATTCATAATCTACCAGACTTTGTTTATTTCAATCATGCACAGCATGTTGAGGTCGGCGAGATTGCTTGTCAAAAATGTCATGGTCCCGTTGAGGAAATGGAAATTATGTATCAATATTCGCCGCTTACAATGGGATGGTGTATAAACTGTCACAGAGAAACTAATGTCAAAGTAGAGAGTAATGAATACTATGCAAAAATTCATGAAGCACTCTCTAAAAAGTACGGGGTAGAAAAACTTACAGTCGCTCAAATGGGCGGACTAGAATGTGGTAAATGTCACTATTAATGAGCGATCAAAAAAAGTATATGGCATCAAACAAAACTTATTGGAAAAATATTGCTCAATTAGATCCTTCTAATGAAACAGTTCAAAAATTAGAACACAACGAATTTGTATCTAAGCTTCCAGAAGATTTTTTAAGCGATGAAAAAACCTTGGAAGAGAGCAGTACTTCAAGAAGAGATTTTTTAAAATATGTTGGATTTAGTACAGCTGCTGCCACACTTGCAGCTTGTGAGGGTCCCGTAATTAAATCAGTACCCTATGTAGTTCAGCCGGAACGGATACGCCCTGGTATTGCCAATTACTACGCAACGAGTATAGCGGACGGATTTGACTTTGGAAGTATTTTAATCAAAACCAGAGAAGGGAGACCGATAAAGGTTGAAAGTAATCCAGAAGCCCCAACAATGGGAATTGCAAACGCCCGAGTACACGCTTCTGTTTTATCGCTCTATGACACACTTCGTTTACAGGGTCCCTTAGCAAATGGTGAAGATATATCGTGGGATGATTTTTATCTACAGGTAGGGGCTATGCTTAAAGCACTAGCTGCTACTAATAAAGAAATTCTCCTTATAACACCCACATTGCCAAGTCCTACCACGCAAAAGATTATCGGTGATTTTATTGCTGCTTATCCAAATATACGTCCTCTAACTTATGACGCTATTTCATGTGATGCTGCCCTCAATGCTTACGAAGCTTATTATGGCAAAAGAGGCCTAGCAGATTATGATTTTTCAAAAGCCAAAGCGGTAGTTTCTGTAGATGCAGATTTTCTAGGAGATTGGCAAGGTGGCGGCTATGCAAAAGGATATGCGCATGCAAAAACACCCAGAGGAGTAGCTGGCAAAGCAATTATGTCAAAGCATTTTCATTTTGAATCTAATTTATCACTGACGGGTGCCAATGCAGATTACCGTTTGCCATGTACACCTTCAGACCAAAAAAATATTTTAGCCTATTTCTATGACCGTCTTGTTTTGGGTTCAGCTGGTCAACTTGCGGAGGGCTTAAAGCCGATGGCCGACCAAGCACTTGCAGCACTCACAAATGCGGGAGCCGATGGAGTACTTGTCTCTGGGATCGAAGACGATACGGCACAAGCGGTTGTGCTTGCTGTAAATACGCAACTGAAAAGCAAAGCCTTTCAACCTGAATCTCCTAAGCTCATTAGACAAGGAGAAGCTAAAGCCGTTCAACAGGCTCTTGAGTCTATTGCCTCTGGCACAGTAAGTGGATTAATTACAGTAGGTGTAAATCCAGTATTTACAACACCAAACGGGAAAGCCTTAGCCGAGTCGATACGAAACCTCGAATTTTCATTAAGCTTTACTTCAAAACTTGATGAAACAGCTGCGGCTTCAAGATTTGTAGCTGCTACACCTCACTTTCTAGAATCTTGGGGAGACTATGAATTTAAATCAGGTCATTTTGCGTTGGCACAGCCCACAATTCGCCCTTTATTTGATACACAACAATTTCAGGATGTATTGCTTCGATTGGCGGGTCAAAATACCAAGTATTACGATGAAATCAAGAACTACTGGAATGAATCTATTTTAGGAGGTTCCTCTTGGAGTAAGGCTTTGCACGACGGCTATTTTTCAATAGAGGCTGAACAGCTTGAGCCTATCAATTCTGACCTTACTACTCTTGATACAATGGATTTAAAAACAGCCTCAACATCCGGTATGAGTCTGGTATTATATTCCAAGACGGGTATGGGTGATGGTCAGCAAGCCAATAATCCTTGGCTTCAAGAATTTCCAGATCCAATTACAAGAGTCAGTTGGGATAATTATTTAACGATTTCCATGAGCGATGCTCAAGCATTGGGAGTAACAAATACGAATACCTCTAATGGGGCTTTAAATGGAAGTTATGCCGCTGTTAGTGTACAAGGAAAAACACTCAAAGTCCCAGTTGTTGTTCAGCCTGGACAAGCCCAAGGTACTGTAGGATTGGCTTTCGGTTATGGTCCGCGTATGGGACTCAAAGAAGAAATGCAAACGGGGGTAAATGCCTATGAACTCTATCACAATTTTGATCGTATTCAAGAGGTGACTCTCAAGCCAGACTCAGGTGAGCACGAATTTGCCTGTGTTCAGTTGCACAATACGCTAATGGGTCGTGGCGATATAGTCAAAGAGACTACGCTAGAAATTTTTAATACCCAGGATAAAAAATACTGGAATCCTACCCCTCAAGTTTCAAAAAATCATATTGAGTTTGATGTTACTTCTCCTGAGGTAGATATGTGGGAAGAATTTGATCGAAGTATTGGACATCATTTTAACCTTTCTATTGATCTCAATGCCTGTACAGGTTGTGGTGCTTGCGTAGTAGCTTGTCATGCAGAGAATAATGTACCTGTAGTAGGTAAGCGTGAAGTAAGAAGATCACGAGATATGCATTGGTTGCGAATTGACCGTTATTATTCTTCTGCTACTTCCTTTGAAGGAGATAACCAAACGAAAGAAGAGATTTCAGGTATTGGCGATTCATTAAATACATTTGGCGAGATGGAGCAGGCTGCTGCCAATCCCCAAGTGGCTTTTCAGCCCGTGATGTGTCAGCATTGTAATCACGCACCTTGTGAAACAGTCTGTCCGGTTGCAGCGAGTTCCCACGGTAGACAAGGTCAAAATCATATGGCCTATAACCGCTGCGTAGGAACGCGTTATTGTGCCAATAACTGTCCTTATAAAGTACGTCGTTTCAATTGGTTCTTGTATAATAAAAATGACGAGTTTGACTACCACATGAATAATGATTTAGGCCGTATGGTACTAAACCCAGATGTGGTGGTTCGTTCTCGAGGGGTGATGGAAAAATGTTCGCTCTGTATTCAGATGACACAGAAAACAATTCTTGATGCCAAATTAAAAGGAGAAGAAATTAAAGACGGTACATTCCAAACAGCTTGTTCTAATGCCTGTACAACTGGAGCGATGGTCTTTGGTGACCTCAATGATAAAAAGAGCAAAGTTGCTGCATTACATGAAGGGGACCGTATGTATCATTTATTAGAACACGTCGGGACAAAACCAAATGTAATGTATCAAGTAAAAGTTAGAAATACGGACGATAAGGTATAACGAAGAATAAAAAACCTATGGCATCGCACTACGAAGCACCCATTAGAAAACCGCTTGTAACAGGAGATAAGTCCTATCATGATGTTACTATTGATGTTGCTGCACCTGTTGAGGGAGCTGCAAATAAACAGTGGTGGATTGTATTTGGCATTGCACTGACCGCTTTTTTATGGGGTGTAGGTTGTATCATATACACAATTTCAACTGGAATAGGAACCTGGGGTCTCAATAAGACTGTAGGTTGGGCCTGGGACATCACCAATTTTGTTTGGTGGGTAGGTATTGGTCATGCCGGAACACTGATTTCCGCTGTTCTCCTATTATTTAGACAGAAATGGCGTATGGCGATCAACCGCTCTGCGGAGGCCATGACTATTTTTTCTGTGATTCAAGCAGGCTTATTCCCTATTATTCATATGGGAAGACCTTGGTTAGCCTATTGGGTATTGCCGATACCCAATGGATTTGGTTCGCTCTGGGTAAATTTCAATTCTCCTTTGCTATGGGATGTTTTTGCAATATCAACCTACCTTACTGTTTCCTTAGTATTTTGGTGGACGGGGCTATTACCGGATTTTGCAATGATCCGAGATCGTGCGGTATTGCCTTTTCAGAAAAAAATATACAGTTTATTGAGTTTTGGGTGGTCAGGACGTGCCAAAGACTGGCAGCGATTTGAGGAAGTTTCCCTTGTTTTAGCAGGACTTGCAACACCGCTCGTACTGTCTGTTCATACCATTGTATCTTTTGACTTCGCCACCTCTGTAATACCCGGCTGGCATACTACTATTTTCCCACCTTACTTTGTGGCAGGAGCCATATTCTCTGGATTCGCAATGGTAAATACACTACTCATCATCATGCGTAAAGTATCGCATTTAGAAGACTATATTACAGTACAGCACATAGAGCTTATGAATATTGTCATTATGATCACTGGATCAATAGTGGGAGTAGCTTATATTACAGAGCTTTTTATCGCTTGGTATTCTGGAGTTGAGTACGAACAGTACGCATTCTTGAATAGAGCAACAGGACCTTACTGGTGGGCCTACTGGTCAATGATGACCTGTAATGTATTTTCTCCACAGTTTATGTGGTTTAAAAAACTAAGAACGAATATAATGTTTTCGTTTATCATCTCTATAGTTGTTAATATTGGTATGTGGTTTGAGCGTTTTGTAATTATTGTGACCTCATTACATCGTGATTATTTGCCTTCCTCATGGACCATGTTTTCTCCCACATTTGTGGATATAGGGATTTTTATAGGTACAATAGGTTTTTTCTTTGTATTATTCCTATTGTATGCGCGCACTTTCCCTGTTATTGCACAGGCAGAGGTAAAAACAATACTGAAATCTTCTGGAGAGAAGTATAAAAAATTAAGAGACGGTAACTCATGAGTAATAAAGTAGTACATGCCCTTTATGATGACGATGACGTGCTTTTAAGTGCAGTCAAAACAATCCGTTCTGAGCATTATCATATCGAAGAGGTCTATACCCCTTTTCCAGTCCATGGATTAGACAAAGCGCTAGGCTTAGAAGACACAAGAATTGCCATTATGGCCTTCATATATGGCTGTATCGGTCTATGTGTTGCGGTAGCCATGATGAATTTTATCATGATTGAAGACTGGCCCCAGAATATTGGAGGAAAGCCCAGCTTTTCCTATTTAGAAAATATGCCCGCTTTTGTTCCTATTATGTTTGAAATGACAGTTTTTTTTGCTGCACACCTTATGGTGATTACTTTTTATTTAAGAAGCAAATTATGGCCTTTCAAAGATGCTGAAAATCCAAATCCACTCACAACGGATGATAAATTTCTCGTTGAGATTGAAATTCATGATAACCAGAAAGAACTTGAAAAATTATTGAAAAAATCAGGGGCAATAGAATTATCCATAATCGAAAAGTCAGAATAAATGAATTATAAGGGCTTAATACTCGTTGTTATTGTTTTAATGGTAATGCAGGCATGCTTTGACCCTTCAAAGCCCAATTATCAATATTTTCCCAATATGTACGAACCTGTTGGTTATGAGACCTATGCTGATTCAGATGCATTTGCCAATGGTATAGAAGCACAGCTGCCAGTTGCGGGCTCAATAGCGAGAGGTTGGGAACCTTATGACTATCCGGATACAAATGAAGGATATGAAGCGGCAAAAGCGGATTTAAAATCCCCTTTAGAAGTAACAGCTGAAAATAGTGCTGAAGGAAAAGAACTTTATGGAATTTATTGTGCAGCATGTCACGGCAATAAAGGAGACGGTCAAGGGATACTTATGACTAGAGAGAAATTTCTTGGGGTGCCCAGCTATGCAGATCGAGACATTACCCCTGGGAGTATTTACCACGTCCTGATGTATGGTAAAAATGCAATGGGCTCTCACGCAGGCCAAGTCAATGCAGAAGAGCGCTGGCAAATTGCCCAGCACGTGATGCAACTGAGAAGTAAATTAGTCAAATAATATTGAAGAGAACAATGACGTATACCTTTCCAAATAAACTTAGAAATTTAGCTTTTGCTTTTATGGCGGTAGGCTTTATGGGATTAGTTTATGGCTTTTTAACTGCACCTAAAACCGTTGAAGAAGCCAAAGCCATCGTTACTGCAAGTCATGGAGAAGGTCATGGTTCCTCCTCTCATGATACTGATGACAGTACGGCGGATTCTCACGCCTCAGCAGAGACCCATGAAGTGGAGACTCATGCTAGCCCTTCTCATGAAAACACCCATGACGCAGCGCATGACGAACATGTATTTCATCAGTTGAGCAATAAACCTTGGGCTGCATTATATGTAGCGGCATTTTTCTTTTTTATGATTTCATTGGGGACATTGGCTTTTTATGCGATACAGCGTGCTGCTCAAGCGGGATGGTCACCTGTTCTTTTCAGAGTCATGGAAGGAATTACAGCTTATCTGCTTCCAGGCGGGATTATTGTAATTGTATTATTAGCACTCTCAGGGATGCACCTCAATCATCTATTTATTTGGATGGATCCTGAGGTGGTAGCTCACGATAAATTAATTGCAGGTAAAACAGGTTTTTTAAATACACCTTTCTTTCTCTTAAGAGCGGTTTTTTACCTTTCGGGGTGGGCACTCTACCGGTATTTCTCGAGAAAGTTTTCTCTTGCCCAAGATACAGCTGATGACATTTCAAACCACAAAAAGAATTTTAGAATCTCTGCAGCCTTTCTCGTCTTTTATATTGTGACAGAATCTATCATGTCTTGGGACTGGATTATGTCGATAGACCCTCACTGGTTTAGTACTTTATTTGGATGGTATGTTTTTGCCAGTATGTTTGTTTCAGGGATTACAACGATTGCATTAATTACCATTTATTTAAAATCAAAAGGGTATTTAGAATTTGTCAATGACAGCCATATTCATGACCTTGGAAAATTCATGTTTGGAATCAGTGTTTTCTGGACCTATTTATGGTTTTCACAATTTATGTTGATTTGGTATTCCAATATTCCAGAAGAGGTAACCTATTTTATTACGCGTATTGAAGATTATAATCTGCCCTTCTTTGGAATGCTTGTGATGAACTTTATTTTTCCACTACTCATTTTGATGAATAGTGATTATAAGCGAGTCAATTATTTTATCGTAATGGCGGGAATTGTCATTATACTTGGACACTATATGGATGTATTTAATATGATTATGCCTTCAGCTGTTGGGGATCAATGGTTTATTGGGGCTGCAGAAATTGGAGGATTTTTCTTCTTTTTTGGATTATTCATCTTTATTGTTTTCAAAGAATTAACAAAAGCCCCGCTACTCGCTAAAGGAGATCCCTATATGGGAGAGAGTGAACGTTTTCATTATTAAAAATAAATCGAAAAGGTAAATGAATATATTTTTGATACTTACTGTACTTGTTTTGATTGCCATTGCAATCTGGCAAATCACCAAGATTTTTGAACTCTCTCAGCCAAAAAAAGTAAATACTCAAGTTGCGGATGATTCAGACAACAACCTCAATGGTAAGTTGATGTTCGCTTTTTTGATTTTTATCTACGGAATCACTATTTTTTCTTTTTGGGCCTATGGAGATGTGCTGCTCCCTCAAGCGGCCTCGGAACACGGTGCTGAATACGATACTTTAATGTGGATTTCTTTTGGAATTATCTTCTTTGTTCAGACTATTACCCAGGCATTACTCCACTATTTCTCTTATAAATACAGAGGAGAAAAAGGAAAAAAAGCCTTGTTTTATGCAGACAATGATAAACTTGAAATGATTTGGACAATTATTCCAGTCATCACCCTTGCAGGTCTAATCTTATACGGGCTCTATACCTGGACTGATATTATGACGGTAGAAGAAAATGAAGAGGCACTTGTGGTAGAACTCTATGCGCAGCAATTTAACTGGAAAGCACGTTATGCTGGAGAAGATGGAGTGTTAGGAGACGCTAATGTTCGTTTTCTTCAAGATTTTGATGGGCGTAATCTGGTAGGAATAGACGCGACAGATCCTAATAGCTTTGATGATGTGGTGGTTCAAGAATTACATTTACCAGTAGGCAGAGAGGTGATTTTTAAGATGCGTTCACAAGATGTGTTACATTCTGCCTATATGCCACACTTTAGAGCACAAATGAATTGTGTGCCTGGTATGATAACCGAATTTGCATTTACCCCTAACAAGACAACTGAGGAGATGCGTCAAGACGAAGACATTGTGGCTAAAGTCAAAAAAATAAATAAATTGCGAGTTGAAAAAAGTAAAGAATTAATTGCTCAAGGGGATACGGCATTAGATCCTTATGAATTTGATTTTCTTTTACTTTGCAATAAAATTTGTGGCGCTTCTCACTACAATATGCAGATGAAGATCATTGTAGAAACAGAAAAAGAATTTGAAGAGTGGATGAGTTCACAGCAGACTTTTGCTGAAGTTATCCAATAATTAATTTAAAAACTAAGATTATGTCAACAGCAGCAGCAGCACACATCGAAGAGGATCACGGACATCATCACAAAGAAACTTTTGTTACGAAATACGTCTTTAGTCAAGATCATAAGATGATTTCTAAGCAATATTTGATTACGGGTCTCTTTATGGGAATTATAGGGATTGCCATGTCGCTTTTATTTCGTTTACAACTTGCCTGGCCTGAGCAGTCTTTTGGGGTTTTTGAAGTCCTTTTAGGGAAATGGGCTCCAGAAGGGGTGATGGATCCTAATGTTTATCTCGCACTTGTTACAATTCACGGGACAATTATGGTCTTTTTTGTACTCACTGCTGGTTTGAGTGGTACCTTTAGTAACCTTTTGATTCCCCTTCAGATAGGCGCAAGGGATATGGCTTCTGGCTTATTGAATATGATCTCTTTCTGGTTGTTTTTCTTGTCCAGTGTGATTATGGTTCTTTCTTTATTTGTTGAAGCGGGACCTGCAGCTGCCGGGTGGACAATTTATCCTCCCTTAAGTGCGCTACCACAAGCACAACCTGGATCGGGAATGGGAATGACTTTATGGTTGGTTTCTATGGCCATCTTTATTGCCTCTTCTTTATTGGGATCATTAAATTATATTGTTACAGTGATCAATCTCAGAACAAAAGGAATGAGTATGACACGCCTACCGCTTACTATTTGGGCCTTTTTTGTAACCGCTATTATTGGAGTAGTATCCTTCCCTGTATTGCTTTCTGCCGCATTACTCCTGATTATGGACCGAAGCTTTGGCACTTCATTTTTCCTTTCAGATATTTTTATACAAGGAGAAGTTTTGCACTATCAAGGAGGATCACCCGTCCTTTATGAACACCTGTTTTGGTTTTTAGGACATCCTGAAGTTTATATTGTTCTGCTGCCTGCTCTAGGTATAACTTCTGAAATTATTGCTACCCATGCACGTAAACCTATTTTTGGATATCGAGCCATGGTTGCTTCTATACTTGCGATTGCATTCCTTTCTACGATAGTATGGGGGCATCACATGTTTATTTCTGGTATGAATCCTTTTTTAGGGTCTGTATTTACATTTACTACTCTCCTTATTGCAATTCCCTCTGCGGTTAAGGCATTTAATTATATCACGACACTTTGGAAAGGTAACTTACAGTTGAATCCAGCGATGTTATTTTCTATCGGTCTGGTTTCTACTTTTATCACAGGAGGACTTACAGGAATCATACTTGGAGACAGTACTTTAGATATCAATGTTCACGATACCTATTTTGTAGTTGCCCATTTTCATTTAGTAATGGGTATTTCAGCATTATATGGATTATTTGCAGGGGTCTATCATTGGTTCCCTAAAATGTTTGGACGTATGATGAATAAAAATCTAGGATATATTCACTTCTGGGTGACTGCTGTTTGTGCTTATGGTGTCTTTTTCCCTATGCATTTTATTGGTATGGCAGGTTTACCGAGAAGATATTATACCAATACAGCCTTCCCTTATTTTGATGACCTAGCAGATATTAATGTATTGATTACCGTTTTCGCTCTTATTGCTGGAGCAGCGCAGCTCGTATTTTTATATAACTTTATTCATAGTATGTTCTATGGTAAAGAAACAGAGCAAAATCCATGGAGATCTAATACACTTGAATGGACGGCTCCTATAGAGCATTTCCACGGCAACTGGGAGGGCGAAATTCCCCATGTACACCGCTGGGCTTATGATTACTCAAAACCTGGACATGAGGAAGATTTTGTACCTCAGCACATCCCACTTAAAAAAGGGGAAGAAGAACTACAACACTAGGTAAAAGATTATTGAATTTAGATCAAAACCCAGCTTTTTAGAGTTGGGTTTTTTATTTAGTACTGTTTTGGGTTCTACTATCCTAAGGATTACTTAAATGCTAAAGAAAGAGTATCTTTGAGTTAATGAATGAATATCTAGATCCGACTGACGACCAATTCTCTCCTGAAGAACAAGACATAGACCGAGCATTACGTCCGTTAAGTTTTGATGATTTTGCAGGTCAGGAAGCCATTTTAGAAAATCTTAAAGTTTTTGTGCAGGCGGCTAGACAGCGTGGTGAAGCATTAGATCATACTCTTTTTCACGGTCCTCCCGGACTGGGTAAAACCACATTAGCCCATATTTTGGCAAATGAATTAGAAGTCGGTATCAAAATGACTTCTGGACCTGTATTAGACAAGCCAGGGGATTTAGCAGGATTATTGACGAATCTTCAGGCTCGGGATATTTTATTTATTGATGAGATTCATCGCTTGAGTCCTGTAGTTGAAGAATATCTATATTCAGCAATGGAGGATTATAAGATTGATATTATGATTGAATCGGGCCCCAACGCCAGAACCGTTCAAATCAATTTAGAGCCTTTTACTTTAGTAGGTGCTACTACGCGATCCGGCCTTTTAACTGCGCCTATGCGGGCTCGTTTTGGGATTAGCAACCGATTGTCTTATTATACTACAGAACTCCTTTCTACTATTATTACAAGAAGTGCCGAAATTTTAAATGTACCCATTCAGCAAGACGCTGCAATTGAAATTGCAGGAAGAAGTAGAGGCACACCAAGAATTTCAAATGGATTGCTTCGCCGTGTGCGTGATTTTGCCCAAATTAAGGGAAATGGCACAATTGACCTTCCAATTACCCAATTCGGTTTAAAGGCACTACAAGTCGATGCCCATGGATTAGATGAAATGGACAATAAGATTTTATCCACCCTTATTGATAAGTTTAAAGGAGGCCCTGTAGGAATTACCACACTAGCCACTGCCGTTTCAGAAAATGCAGAAACAATAGAAGAAGTCTATGAGCCCTTTTTGATCCAGCAGGGATTTATAGTGAGAACACCCCGGGGAAGAGAAGTAACCGCTTTGGCATATAGTCATTTGGGAAGAATTAAAAATAATCAAGAAGGATTATTTTAATGCAGCACCCATGGGCACACCCTCTGAATACAGTACAATTATTAAAAATTCAGCACGCCAATTGGGTTTTTTATCCTGTGGGATCTCCAAAGCAGATTTTTTAGAAGCAGAGGCACCCAAACTAGAAGCTTGGCTGCGGGGAGGGCATCACGGCACGATGTCTTATATGGAGCGTAATTTTGATAAAAGATTAGACCCTAGACGCTTAGTTCCGGGGGCAAAAAGTATTGTCTCTTTACTCTATAACTATCACAGTGATCAAAAACAAAAAGATCCTGAAGCACCCAAAATTTCAACTTATGCTTATGGCACTGACTATCACTTGGTGATTAAAAATAAACTTAAAGCCTTCATGGATATTCTCCATCGCGAGATTGGTGAGGTCAATGGTAGGGTATTTGTTGATTCTGCCCCCGTTATGGATAAAGCATGGGCAGCCAAAAGTGGTTTGGGCTGGATAGGGAAAAATACCAATTTGATTTCTAAAAAAGTGGGCTCCTTTTTTTTTATAGCGGAATTGATTCTCGATCTAGACCTTGAATACGATACCCCTGTTACAGACCATTGTGGAAGTTGTACAGCCTGTATTGATGCTTGTCCAACAGAGGCACTCATTCAGCCCTATCAGATTGATGGCAGTAAATGCATCTCTTATTTGACGATAGAATTAAAAGAAGCCATTCCCAATGAATTTCAAGGGAAGATGGATAACTGGGCTTTTGGTTGTGATGTTTGTCAAACTGTTTGTCCATGGAACCGCTTTGCCACAACCCATCAAGAGCCTGATTTTGAGCCCCATCCCGAACTACTTTCCCTAACAAAAAAAGAATGGGAAGAAATGAATGAAGCGGTTTTTAATACTGTATTTAGGAAAAGCGCAGTAAAGAGAACGAAATATGAGGGCTTACAGCGTAATATAAAGTTCCTGAAATAAAAAATACCACCCTGATGGTTTTCTTACTAAGCATTTTCCTGCTGATTTTTTCTTTAAATAATCCGCTTTTTTGTTAAACAACACAGTGAGATTAATAAGTCTTTTTTGGATTAGAAAAGCATATTTACTACATCCTAAATTCCTGTTATATCAATAAAAACAAGGTTTTACGATCCATTTGAATAAACTAGAAGGATTATTAGGTCTCATTTTTACTGATCAAAAGAAAAAATATTTTTAACAAAAATTTAATAAAACCTCAAATTTTTAGTATAATTGCTGCTACATTAAGTTAAACTACTTATTAATTAAATTAAATAAACCAAATTATGAAAAAAGAGTTTTTAAAGAAATTCTCGTTTCTCTTCACTATGTTGTTGAGTTTGGGAATTTATGCTCAAAATGTTACGGGTGTCGTAACGAGTGATGATGGGCCTCTACCTGGTGCTACGGTACTGGTTCAGGGTTCCAGCAATTTTGCTACCACAGACTTTGATGGAAATTTCTCAATTGAGGCAGCCCAGGGCGATATCCTTATTGTTTCTTTTGTAGGATATCAAACCCAAGAGGTTGCTGTTTCTGGGGACAATCTAACAATCATGATGGCACTAGGAAATCTTTTAGAAGAAGTAATTGTAACTACAGGTTATGGTACACAATCTAAAAGAGATATTACGGGTGCTGTATCAACCATTGAAGCAGATGAATTAACATCTGTTCCTGCAACTACCTTTTCGCAGCAAATGCAAGGTCGTGCCTCTGGTATTTCGATTGTAAGTGATGCAACGCCAGGTGGAGAAGCAACCGTTCGTATTCGTGGATTCGGTACGATTGGAAATAACAACCCACTTTATGTTATCGACGGTGTCCCTTCACAGTCTCAAGGTAACTTAAACCCACAAGATATCGAGTCTTTACAGATTTTGAAAGATGCTTCTGCAGCTTCTATCTACGGATCTCGTGCGGCAAACGGGGTAATCATTATTACTACTAAAAAAGGTAAAGTAGGAGAGCCTAGAATTAACTACAGTACTTTCTATGGATGGCAAAATCCTGAAAAAGATGTAGATGCTCTTGATGCAAGAGGTTTAGGTGAATATCTTTACTTAGCCGACTACTATGCAGGGAAAACACCTTCACACGGTCAGTATGGTTTTAGTGGTACACCTGAGAATCCTCAGATCTCTATACCTAACTATGTTTTCCCTAGTGGAGCAAGTTCTGTAGATGAGTCACTATATTCTCTTACGCCAGATAATATCTATGCGATCACAAGATCTGCGGATACCAACTGGTGGGAGCTAATGACAAATACTAATGCGCCAATGCTGCAACATTCTATTGATGCAAGTGCCGCAAACGAAAAATCACAATACGCTTTCAATGCCACTTATTTCAGCCAAGACGCTGTTATTAAATATCAAGGTTACGAGAGAGCGTCTATTCGTATGAACTCTTCAACTAAGACACTAGGCGATCGTCTAGAAATTGGTGAAAACTTTACTTTGTCATTAGATAACAGAAAAGGAGGATACGGTAATGATGGAGAGCAAAACGCGGTTTCAGGTGCTTATAAACACCACCCGCTTCTTCCAAATTATGATATAGCTGGAAACTTTGCAGGTTCTCGTGGTTTGAACTTAGGTAACAACTACAACCCTTATGCATCTCAGTTCAGAAATCAAGACGATAGAGCGCGTAGAGCTCGTATGTTTGGTAATGTATATGCTCAGCTAACTATTGCTGAAGATTTCAAATTTAAATCAAGCTTTGGTGCTGATGTAACCACTAGAAGAGCTTTAGATATCGGAAGACCTCAACCAGAATATGTGGAAGGTAACTTCATCAATAGCCAACAGAGTGCCCAAGATTGGGGTTACGAGTGGACTTGGACTAATACACTATCATGGTCTCAGCTTATTAACAGTGTTCATGATATTAGTGCTTATGTTGGAGTTGAAGCAATTGAAGGATTTGGAGAATATTTTGGTGCTAGTAGACAGCGTTTCCCATTCCAAACGACTCCTATTATCAGTTATTTAGATTTAGGAAATCAGGGAACAGCTGGTAACTTTGGTAATATCTATAAAGATTTCTCTTTATGGTCGCAGTTTATTCAAGCAAACTACCAGTACAATGAAAAGTACTTAGCACAAGTTACAGTTCGTAATGATGCGTCTTCTCGTTTTAAGCAAGCTACGAATAGTGCCTTATTTCCCGCCTTTAGTTTAGGATGGAGACTTTCAGAAGAAGACTTTTTATCTGGTATCTCATGGATTAACGATTTAAAACTTCGTTATGGATGGGGTCAAACAGGTAACCAAGAAATTGGAGACTACAATGCTTATACCCAGTTTAGATCTTCTGCCTATAACTCAGGATACCCAATCGATGGTAGTGCGGCAACTCCAACTTTAGGTTATGATGCTGCACAATTTGGTAACCCAGCAGCAAAATGGGAGGCAACCGTTTCTAATAACCTTGGACTTGATGCATCTTTAATCGATCAAAAGTTATTTATTGAGCTAGACCTTTGGAATAGAACAACTTCTGACTTACTCCTTACAGTACCGGTAATTTATTCTGCTGGAGATGCAGGAGCACCGGCTGTAAATGTTGGGGAAATGTATAATGAAGGTATTGATTTTGCAATCAACTATACCGAAGAATTTGGTGATTTTAGAGTTTCTTTAGGAGGTAACATTTCAACTTACAGAAACGAAATCAAAAAATTAGATGAATTCGATACACCTATCTTTGGTTCAAACAGACGGGTACCTGCGCTTAACATCACAGAAGTAGGAAGTCCTATCTCTTCACTCTATGGATTTGAAGTAGTAGGGATATTCCAATCTCAAGCTGAAGCAGATGCTTGGGCACCTTATGGATCAACAGGATATAACGCACCTGGTAAATTCAAATATGCTGATATCAATGGTGACGGAGAGATCAGTGATGCGGATAGAACCATTATTGGTAATCCACACCCTGATTTTGTATACGGTATCAATTTAAATATTGCGTATAAAAACTTTAATCTAAATGTCTTCGGTAACGGAGTCCAAGGAAATGACGTTTACAACTATGTGCGTTATTTTGCTGACTTTAACACTTTCCAAGGAAACAGATCAAGAAGAGCGTTAGAAGAAGCATGGCAACCAGCAAATCCATCTGCGCCTAGAGCACAATGGACTGCTGCAAATCCTGATGCAACTTCTCCAATCATGGATGCGAATGATCAGATCAGTAGTAGAACTTCTACTTATTTAATTGAAGACGGTTCTTACTTTAGATTAAGAAATGTACAGCTAACATATGCTTTCGATGATGCATTAAACGAAACCTTAGGCATCAGTGGAGGACAAATTTATTTCCAAGGTCAAAACCTATTAACTGTTACGAATTATTCTGGGCTTAACCCTGAAATTCAGACAGGTAATGATATTCAGTTAGGATATGACGGAGGATTTATGCCAGTGTCGAGAACACTTACAGTAGGATTGAATCTATCATTATTTTAATTTATAATTATTTTTAAAATGAAAAATTTAAAAAATCTATTATTTGCTTCTTTAGCAGTCGTTGCCTTAACAGCAGCTTGTTCTGAAGAATTTTTAACAAAGGAGCCACAGGCTTCGCTATCTGGACCTGCATTAGCTAATGCAGATGGAGTAGAGGGTAAACTTGTTTCAGCTTACCGTACACTTCAAGGATATGGTATGTCTGGTGGAGGTACTTGGTACTACTCTACTTGGTCTTGGATCTTTGGTGCGATATCTTCTGATAATGCGCTTAAAGGAACAGATGCAGGTGACCAGCCAGAACATTCTTTTATTGAGACTTATGACTTTAACACTTTTAATGTTCACAACCGTGACAAATGGCGTTCAGGTTATTGGGGAGTTGGTAGAGCCAATGACGTAATCAATAGTGTGGCAGAAGCAGAAGATATTGCTGCTAATCGTGCTGCTGTGATTATCGGTGAAGCTAAATTTATCAGAGGATGGCAACACTTCGAGATGCAGAAAATGTATCGTACACCAAAGTATGTAGGTGATGCTGATTTTGATTTAAATGACCTTGAGTCTACAAAAGTTCCTAATACAGGAAAAATTTGGGCTCAAATTGAGCAAGATTTTAGCGATGCAGCTAGCGCACTTCCAGCAACTCAATCTCAAGTAGGTAGAGCTACAAGCTGGGCGGCAAAAGCCTATTTAGCAAAAGCTAAAATCTATCAAGGAGACTGGTCTGGTGCTGAACCAATTTTAATGGACATCATTAATAATGGTCCATTTGAACTTGTTGAGAAGTTTGAAGACAACTATCTTGTTGCTACACGTAACAACAAAGAATCGATTTTCGAAATTCAATATGCTGTTTCTAGTGCTAATGATGAGTCTGGAAATAAAGAAATTGGATTGGCACACCCCTATATCGCACCTTGGGGATGCTGCGGGTTCTTGCAAGCACCACAGGATTTAATTGACTTTTTCCAAACAGATGCGAATGGTCTTCCTTTACTTGATGAGTCTTGGAAAACCAACCACATCACAAACCCAACGGGAGATAATATTGGACAGCCAATTGGTAACCCTCGTGTTGATCCTCGTTTAGATCATACTGTAGGACGTCCAGGTATTCTTTACAAGAATCACCACATCATGCAAGTAGATTATATTCGTGACCTTACTTATGCAGGTCCTTATTTCTCTAAAAAGCACGTTGCTGAACCTGAAGGATTTGGTGTTGGCGGATGGGGAAATATCTCAGCTAATAACTTTAGAATTATGCGACTTGGACATGTTATTCTTTGGGCTGCCGAAGCTAAAGTTGAGTTAGGTAAATTAGAAGAAGCAAGAGCACTTATCAATTTGCTTAGAGCTCGTGCGGCTAATCCTGACGGATTTGTTCCTGAAGCTATTCAAGGAGCAACTCGTCCAGAATACACTACAACTGCAAATCCAGCAGCAAACTACGTGATTGGAGAGTATACTCAGCCATGGGTAGACCAAGCCATCGCTAGAAGAGCGGTACGTTATGAGTCGCGTCTTGAAACAGCTATGGAAGGTAATCGCTTCTTTGATCTTCAAAGATGGGGTGTTCAGTCACAAGTATTAAACGAATATCTTTCTAGAGAATCTCGTTACAGAATTTATCTTCAAGGAAAATCGTTTACTGGACCTAAAAATGAATTCTACCCAATCCCTACTTATGCGATTGATAGATCATTCAAAGAAGGTGAGCCAACTCTAACTCAAGATCCTAACTACTAGTAGTTAATCTTTGATAATTCAAAACCGCGGAGTATCTTTACTTCGCGGTTTTTTTTATGAAAAATTTTTATCTCCTTCTATTTGTTTTTTGTCTTTGCTCCTGCCAAAAGAAAGAGACTCTTTTTCAGCTCCTTGAAGCTGACGTAAGCGGGATTGATTTTAATAATCAAATTACCGAAACTGCTGATTTTAATATTCTTACCGACGAGTATATATTTAATGGAGGAGGTGTAGCTGTTGCAGATTTTGATCAAAATGGTTTGCCTGATCTCTTCTTTACTGGAAATATGTTAAGTAATGAGCTCTACCTTAACCAAGGGGCTCTAAAATTTAAAAAAGTCACAAAAGAAGCGCAGCTCAATTCAGAAGGATTTTGGTCTACAGGCGTAACAGTCATAGACCTTAATGCTGATGGATGGATGGACCTCTATATTTCAGGTGCAATGCACGAGGATAATAGAAAAAACAGACTTTATATCAATCAAGGGCTAAATGAGCAAGGAATACCCGTATTTATTGAAAAAGCAGCTCAATATGGGATAGATGATCCAGGGAATAGTATGGGGGCAGCCTTTATAGATTTTGATCGGGACGGCGACTTAGATCTTTACGTCCTCAACAATGAACAGAACGAAACAATACCTACCAATTACAGAAAAAAAATCCTTGATGGTACAGCGCCCAGTAACGATAAATTGTATCAAAATAATGGGGAAGGTACTTTTACCGATATCACACTAAAAGCTGGGATTGTTTATGAGGGTTTTGGATTGAGTGTAACCCCACTAGATATTAATAAAGACCAATGGATTGATTTATATATTACAAATGATTATTTGACTAATGACCTTTTATATATCAATCAAAAGGATGGCACTTTTAAAAATGAAATTCAAAATTACTTACTGCACCAGAGTAAATTTTCGATGGGTTCAGATGCTTCAGATTTTAATCACGACGGATATACTGACCTGATTTCACTCGATATGTTAGGTGAAAGCCATGAACGAAGAAAAACTACAATATCAAAGAGCTTTTTCTTTCAGAATGTACTCAATAAAAAATGGGGCTATCAAGACCAACATATGCGTAATATGTTATTTAAAAATAATGGTACGGGACTGCCTTTTTCCGAAATTGGTCAATTTTCTGGGGTTTATCAAACAGATTGGAGTTGGTCTCCCCTCTTTGCAGATTTTGATAATGATGGGCAAAGAGACTTAGTCATTACCAATGGTTTTCCAAGAGACATTACAGATATGGATTTTGCAAACTACCGCTTACAATATGGGACATTAACCCCTGTAAAAACATTGTTAGATTCTATTCCCATAGTTAAAATCCCTAATTATGCCTTTAAAAATAATTCAGATCTTATCTTTAATGATGTAAGTGATCTCTGGGGTTTGGGTAAGCCTTCTTTTTCTAATGGCGCCGTATTTAGTGATTTAGACTTAGATGGAGATTTAGATTATGTTGTCAATAATATCAATGACCCTGCTTTTATTTTTGAAAATAAATTGACTTCCAAAGAACAAAAATCAAATTATATACAGCTAGAATTAATTGGAAGTCAGCAAAACCCCCTCGCACTAGGGGCTAAAGTAGCGGTCCGGTTTGCGGACGGTCAATTACAATATCAGGAACAGCAACTCACAAGAGGGTATATGTCTTCAGTAGACCCTGTAATGTATTTTGGTTTAGGAGATGCTTCAGAAGTTAAAGCCATAGAAGTACTCTGGCCAGAGGGTGAACTTTCAATTTTAAACCAACCGAGTATAAATAAAAGACACCGTATTACTTATCAAACAGCACAAAATGCAGAAGCTCTAAGTTTTCCATTTGTAGAAAAAGAACAACCCAAAATTTATCAAGAGGTTTCTAAAAAGTATCAGATCGATTTTACTCATAATGAAAAAAATGTACAAGATTTTTTTAAACAACGTCTTCTGCCCCATAAAATTTCTCAAAATGGACCCTGTATAGAAGTGGGTGATCTTAATGGAGATCAATTAGACGATTTTATCATTGGCAGCTCCACTTCATTTTCACCTCAATTATTTTTTCAAACTGAATCGAGTGATTTCAAATCAATACCACTTTTTACAAGTGAAAAAGATAAAGCCTATGAAGTGGAAGATTTCGCTCTTTTTGATGCAGATCAAGATGGTGACTTAGACCTATATTTAGTTTCTGGAGGAAATGAATTTGATCCTGGATCTGAAAAGTATAAAGACCGTCTATTGCTAAATGACGGTTCTGGAATATTTACACAAATGGAAGCGAATCTTCCTGATATCAGAACAAATGGATGTATAGCGATTCCCATTGATTTTGATTTAGATGGTGATCAAGATTTATTTATTGGGGGCTATAACCAACCTAATGCCTATCCTTTGTCTGACAAAAGTTATTTATTGAAAAATACAAATGGAGTTTTCGAAGACGTTACAACTACATTTTTGCCCTCTTTTGATTCTTTTGGATTACTAACAGATGCACAAAGCGCAGATCTCAATTCTGATGGAAGAGCTGATTTAATATTAGTAGGGGAGTATAGTCCTGTTACGGTTTTACTCAATAAGGAGGATGGATTTCAAAAAATAGAATCTAACACCCTACAAGAAGCCTTAGGATTGTGGCGAGCGCTTGAAGTGGTAGACCTTGATCAGGACGGCGATTTAGATTTTTTATTAGGCAATTTAGGAAAGAATAATATGCTTGCTATTACTCCTGAAACGCCTCTCATCATTTCTACTAGAGATGTAGATAATAATGGGACCATAGATCCATTGATTTTTAATGCACAAACCAATAGCAAGGGAGATCTAAATATTTATCCCGCACAGTTTTGGGATAATCTATCACAGCAAAGTCCTCGCTTCCGACAAGAATTTAACTCTTATCATGCTTTCTCTAGAGCGTCATTTGATTATTATCAAAAAAGAGATTTTTTACACCAAGACAGTTTGATGTATGCTGCTTATGATGAATCAAAATGGATAGAAAATGTAGGAAATTTAGAATTTAAACTTCACAATTTACCTGCGCCTCTACAGCTGGGTCCTATTAATGATTTTCTTGTCTTAAAATCTGAGGGGCAATCCACTATTTTTGCTGTTGGTAATGATTTTGGTGGCGCTCCTTTTGAAGGAAATTCAGATGCTTTGCAAGGCACTATTTTAAAGTGGGATAAGGAAGGGAACCACACCATAATTAGCGCCCAAGAATCTGGATTTCATGTTTTTGGAGATGCCAGAGAGATAAAGGAAATAAACTTAAAAAACGGGAAACAGCTGTTATTAGTAACCCAAAATCAAAGCCGATTACTCACTTTTGAAAAAAAGTAGATTAGAATACCGATTCGCTTAGGGATTGCTGAGCTGGTTTAATTGAAAAATAGTAATTTTAAGAATTAATTTCACATTAATAAATTTCTATTAGCATCGGCTAGAACTAGTAATAGAGAAAATCACCCAAAACAATTATAATATGAGAATTATAAAATGGACAGTCCTCTTATTCGCATTCATTTTAAATTCCTGCCAGCTTGAGCAAGACACGACTTACCTACAAAAAGTCGATAATCCTGAACTTTTTCAGCGCGCCATGCAAAATTTAACAGATATTATTGTTTACGATATTTTTTCACCACCTGTCGCTTCAAGGGTTTATTTATACCCTACAATAGCCGCCTATGAAATCATTGCCTCAAAATATCCCGAAAAATACAATTCTTTAGTGGGTCAAGTTAAAGGACTTGAGACAATTCCTGCCCCACGTGAAGAAGCCGTAAACCTACATCTCGCTTCCTTATTCGCCTTTAATACAGTGGGTAAGGCGCTGATTTTTTCTGAAAATATGATGGAGCGTTTTCAAGAACAGTTTGATGCGCAATTAAAAGAAATGAAAGTACCAAGCCAAATATCAGAGGCCTCAAAAAATTACGGCAAAGAAGTGGCTGCCTTTATTCTAGAATGGGCTTCTGGTGATCTGTATCTTCAAACGAGAACCTATCCCAAATATACAATTCGAGAGGAAGACCGTTTTTGGAAGCCAACACCTCCAGATTATATGGATGGTATCGAACCCCACTGGAAAGAGATTCGAACGATGGTACTAGACTCTTCAAATCAATTTGAACCCAAACCACCTTTAGCCTTTGATCTTTCAGAGGGAAGTCCCTTTCAAAAGCAATTAATGCAGGTATTTAATGTGACGAATGAACTCAATGATGAACAGCTTGAGATCGCTCAATTTTGGGACTGTAATCCTTACGTAACACACCACAGAGGCCACGCTATGTTTGCAACAAAAAAAATTACTCCAGGCGGCCACTGGATCGGTATTACAGCGGTGACTACTCGGCAAGCACAGAATACTTTTGATGAAACCATAAATGCCTATGCCAATGTTTCCATTGCCCTTTTTGATGCCTTTATCAGTTGTTGGGATGAAAAATGGAATACCCTTGTGGTACGTCCTGAAACGCTGATTAATCAATATTACGATGAAGAGTGGCTACCCTTACTTCAAACACCTCCCTTCCCCGAGTATACGAGTGGTCATTCCGTTATTTCTAGGGCGGCGGCAGTTATACTAACGGATCTCTATGGAGATAACTTTGCTTTTACAGACACTACAGAAGTACTTTATGGTCTACCTGAGCGCAAGTATAATTCTTTTATTCATGCGTCGGAAGAAGCTGCAATATCCAGACTTTATGGAGGTATTCATTATATGATGGCAATTGAGGAAGGTGTAAAGCAGGGGCAAGCAGTAGGGGAATATATTGTCGATCAAATACAGACGATGAACTCAGTTAATTTAATTTCTAATGATGAATAAAAAGAGGCTCAATTTTTGGCAAATACTAACGATGAATTTTGGCTTTTTCGGGGTTCAATTCAGTTTTGGCCTTCAACAAAGCAATATGAGTGCCATTTATAAATATTTAGGTGCAGAAGAAGCCGAATTGCCCTTGCTGTGGCTTGCGGGGCCTGTTACTGGATTAGTCGTGCAGCCTATAATTGGTGCTATTAGTGATGGCACTTGGTCTCCTAAGCTAGGGAGAAGAAAGCCTTTTTTTCTAATAGGTGCTCTAATAGCAAGTATCAGTTTGGTCTTTATGCCCTATTCCAGCTCGATTTGGATGGCAGCGGGACTATTATGGATTTTAGATGCAGCCAATAATATCGCCCTAGAACCTTACCGGGCTTTTATTTCTGATAAATTACCAGAAAAGCAATATTCATTTGGATTTTTGGTACAAAGCTTTTTTACAGGCCTGGGAACAACCTTAGCAAATTTCACACCGGCGATCTTAGTTTCTTTTGGGGTATTAGCACTATCTGATAAAATGGATAATGGCATCCCTGTGTCTACTTATTGGGCTTTTGGAATAGGAGCAGCAGCCTCAATTATAACCATACTGATTACAGTATTGACGACCTCTGAATATCCACCCAGTGAAAAAGAGCTTGAGGAAATACAAAAAGCAAAAGCCCAAGGAAATGTGATTTCTAGGACAGTTAAAGATATAGTGGAAGCCTTTAAAGTAATGCCACTCACCATGAAACAACTGATCCCCGTGATGTTTTTTCCCTGGTATGCCATGTTTTGTTATTGGCAATATTTAACATCTGCCCTCTCACTTTCACTTTACGATACTTTAGATCAGAATACAATATATTTTAATCAAGCACAACTGCTCACAGGAAATTTAAATGGAACCTATAATATTATCTGTTTTCTTATTGCATTTGCACTGATCCCAATCGCGAGAAAATTAGGAGCAAAAAGACTGCATTTTATCAGTTTGGTAATAGGAGGATCTGCCTTGCTCTGTATGCCTCTATTAAATGACACTACTGTATTATTTACGATTCCTATAGGGAGTGGGATAGAAGTGGCTCAAATTTATTTATTTTCTTTTGGACTAGGGATTACCTGGGCTTCAATGATGGCGATGCCTTATGAAATGCTCGCATCCTCTATACCCACAGGAAAAACAGGGGTCTATATGGGAATTTTCAATATGTTTATTGTAATTCCTATGATTATTCAAATCTTTTCAGTCCAATATTTTGTTTATGATTTAGTAGGGCAAAACCCGATTAATATTATCAGATTAGCGGGTGTATTTCTCATTATAGGAGGTGTTTTCTCTCTTTTTGTCAGCCAACCTCAAAACAAGGGCTTAGCTGATTCATAAAAAAATCATTTCTTTATACTAGATAACAAGATATGCGCAAAGAACAACAGAGAAGGGCCGCTTTAGTATACCATGCCAAACCCAGGCCAGGTAAAACAGAAGTCATCCCGACTAAAAATTACGAAACACAGCGTGATTTGGCTTTGGCCTATTCACCTGGTGTCGCGATCCCCTGTAAAGAAATTGAGAAAAACCCTTCAAATGTTTATAAGTATACCAATAAAGGAAATCTAGTTGCTGTAATTTCTAATGGTACAGCTGTATTAGGACTTGGTGATATTGGACCGAAAGCCTCCAAGCCAGTAATGGAAGGAAAGGCTCTTTTATTTAAGATTTTTGCAGATATCGATGTTTTTGATATTGAGGTTGATGCCAAAGATCCAGAAGCATTTATAGCAGCCGTTAAAGCAATAGCTCCCACTTTTGGAGGGATTAATTTAGAAGACATCAAATCACCTGAGGCCTTTGAAATTGAACGCCGATTAAGAGAAGAATTGGAGATTCCAGTGATGCATGATGACCAACACGGAACAGCAATCATCTCTGCTGCTGCCTTACTCAATGCCCTAGAGCTGGCCAATAAAAAAATTGAAGAAGTAAAAATTGTGGTTTCAGGAGCTGGTGCCGCCGCGATCTCTTGTACCAAACTTTATTTGTCATTTGGAGCCAAACCCCAACAGATTATCATGTTGGACAGTAAAGGGGTAATCCGAAAAGACCGCCCTCATCTCAGCGCCGAAAAGAGTGAATTTGCTACTGAGGAAGCGATAGATACACTTGAAGAAGCCATAAATGGAGCCGATGTATTTATTGGATTGTCTTTGGCAGATATTCTCAGCCCAGAAATGCTCCGTACTATGGCGAAAGATCCGATTGTTTTTGCCATGGCAAACCCCAATCCAGAAATAGAATATAACCTTGCCTGTGCCACCCGTGAAGACGTAATTATGGCCACAGGGCGCTCGGATCATCCCAATCAGGTAAATAATGTATTGGGTTTCCCTTTTATTTTTAGAGGAGCACTAGATGTACGTGCCACTACAATTAATGAGCCGATGAAAATGGCAGCCGTTAAAGCACTTGCAGCACTTGCCAAGGAGCCTGTTCCGGAGCAAGTCAATGTCGCATACGATGAAACAAGACTGACTTTTGGTAGAGAGTATATTATTCCTAAACCTTTTGATCCTCGTTTAATTTCAACAATTCCAGTTGCGGTAGCACAAGCAGCAATAGCTTCAGGCGTAGCTACAGAACCAATAACAGATTGGATTGCTTATGCAGAAGAACTCTCTAGCAGACTTGGGAATAGTCAAAAAATGGTCCGCATCCTTCATGACCGCGCCAAAGCTGCACCCAAGCGATTAATTTTTGCTGAAGCAGACCACCTTGATGTTTTAAAGGCGGCTCAAATTGTCTACGAAGAAAAGATAGCGGTACCTATCCTCCTCGGAAATCGGGCACAAATTGAAAAACTAAGAGCTACTTTGAATTTTGATGATGAAGTTGAAGTTATCGATCCAAAAGAAGAAGTCTATAGAGAACAGCGTGACCTTTATGCTGATCTTTTTTGGAAAGATCAACGCCGCAAGGGCTATACCTTGTATGATGCCCAGCGATTGATGAGAGAACGCAACTATTTCGCTTCAATGATGATCAAAAATAAGGATGCAGATGCTCTTATTTCAGGTTATTCGAGAAACTATCCCTCAGTAGTAAAACCCATTTTAGAAACAACTCCTAGGATAAAAGGGGTATCTAAAGTAGCAGCTGCTAACTTAATGCTGACCAAATCGGGCCCCTTATTCCTTTCGGATACTACAATTAATGTAGAGCCTACAGCAAAAGAATTGGCTAAAATAACACAGATGACAGCCAAAACAGCTGAACTATTTGGTTTAGAGCCTGTTGTTGCGCTTTTGTCATTTTCAAATTTTGGATCTTCTAGATTTCCTCAAGCTAAAAAAGTCAGTGAGGCTGTGGCAATGCTACACAAAAGCAATCCTAATTTGCTCGTAGACGGACCCATACAATCAGATTTTGCATTAAATAAAGAAATGCTTCAAAATGGCTTCCCTTTTTCTAATTTGAGTAGTAAGAAGGTGAATATTTTGATTTTCCCCAATCTAGATGCAGCCAATATTACCTATAAATTGATGAAAGAATTAAATGAAGCACTTTCTATAGGACCCATTCTAATGGGCTTAAGTGAGCCTATTCACGTTTTACAGTTGGGTGCTTCGGTAGAAGAAATAGTGAATATGTCCGCTATAGCGGTCATTGATGCGCAATCAAAAAAAGCTTAAAATGATTACACAACTCATCGGTCGTTTAGTTGAAAAATCGCCTACTGCCGTCGTTATTGATTGCCAGGGTGTAGGCTATCTTGTACACATTTCACTTCATACTTATGCTCAAATAGGGGCTGATGAGTCGATAAAATTATATACACACCTACAGGTAAAAGAAGATTCACATACTTTATATGGATTTTTTACTACCATGGAGCGTGCTGTTTTTCAACAATTAATTTCTGTTTCAGGGATCGGAGCAAGCACTGCCAGAACAATGCTTTCTTCTCTTGAGCCCCAACAAATTCAAAGAGCCATTATTGGAGAAGATTTAGCATTGATCAAATCTGTTAAAGGGATCGGCTTAAAAACAGCTCAAAGGGTCCTAATCGAGCTAAAAGACAAGATGATCAACCTCTTTGAAGGGGAAGAAATAGAAGCATTTTCAAACAATACAATTAAAGAAGAAGCGTTATCAGCACTAGAGGTTCTTGGTTATTCAAGAAAGCAGTCTGAGAAAGTAATTGATAACGTCATTCAGAGCAATCCGGAGTATTCGGTAGAAGCCTTGATTAAAGCGGCTCTGAATAAATTGTAAACCATTTGTTTGGAAGAACGCATAAAGTAGTTTTTACCCCGTTTCCTTACCTCATCCCTTTAATTTTAGGGTTGTTTTTTATTGGTGGAATGGTCTCTGCTCAAGAAGAAACGGCAGACTTAGGCACGATTTCGCTTCCCCTTCCAGCGAGTATCAGCACTCAATATACCTATGATCCAGTTACAGAGCGTTATATTTTTACACAAGAAATAGGCGGCTATCCTATAAATATCCCTTTAGTACTTACTGTTAAAGAATATGAGGCTCTAGTACTTAAAGAAAAAATGCAAACCTATTTTCAGGGCAAACTGAAAGCATTGAGTGGAAGAGGACCTGATGCCGAAGAAGCCCAAAAAAATCTACTCCCAGAGCTCTATGTCAATAATAAATTTTTTGAATCCATTTTTGGAAGTAATGCCATTGATATCACCCCTCAGGGAACCATAGGAATAGATCTTGGCTATCGTTATCAGAGAAATGACAATCCGATCGCTTCCGTCATTAACAGGCGGTCTCCGGGCTTTGAATTTGATCAGCGGATTAGTTTGAGTTTACTCGGTAAAATAGGAGAACGCCTACAAATCACAGCAAATTATGATACCGAATCTACATTTGATTTTCAAAATCTAGTCAAAATTCAATTTAACCCACCTAAAATTTCAGAGCTTCAATCGCTTGATTTGGGTGGAATTCCTGGAAATCTTGGCAATCAAATTGAACGCGTACAGGGGGGTATCAATCAAGTTCAAAATAGTGTAGATGAGGTAAAAGGGCTTATGGGTGAGGGAAAAAATGGTATAGAGCAAGCCCGCCAAAAAATTCAAAACCTAAGACAGACGGCTAGTGAATATGCAGCAAATCCTTTTGCAGCTGGAGATCGTGTCGCTCAATTTCTTAATGGAACTGTAACAGAAGATGCGATTTTACAGAATATAGATATTGGGAATATTAGTATGCCTATCAATAGCAATTTGATTCAAGGTGCACAGAGTCTCTTTGGTGTACGCGCCGATTTAAAATTTGGTAATACCACGATTTCTACTGTTTTTTCAGAACAACGCTCCCAATCTCAGAATATTACAACCCAGGGAGGGGGTAAATTGCAAGAATTTGATCTGTATGCCTTAGATTATGAAGAAGACAGGCATTATTTTATCAGTCACTACTTCCGCGATACCTATGATCGGTCTTTAGAGACCTACCCTTATATTAACTCTCCCGTACAGATAACCCGTATCGAAGTATGGGTTACAAATAGAGGGTATCAGACGCAAAATGTTAGAAATATTATTGCACTTCAAGACCTTGGGGAAGCAAATCCAGCACGTACTTCTTTAGGGCAACGGGCTTCTAATTTTTTTAGCGTCAGTGACCCCAATGCACCTCCACATAATGAGGTGAATCGGCTTGATCCAGATGAAATAGGCTTAGACGGCTTATTAACTGATGCAGTTCGTGATATTGCTACCGTAAAGCAGGGATTTCAAGGAGCTAAAGTCAGTGAAGGATACGATTACGCAATTTTGGAAAGTGCAAGAAAATTAACCGAACAGGAATACAGTTACCACCCGCAATTGGGTTATATTTCATTAAATCAGCGCTTGAGTAATGACGAGGTTTTGGCTATTGCCTATCAATACAGCTATCAAGGAAGAATCTATCAGGTGGGTGAATTTGCGAATGGCGAAATTCCGGGTACTTCACTAACTCAGACACGTAATTTGGGCGCGCAGCAGTCACAGCAGGGAGTTGTTCAGTCTAATAATTTGATTGTAAAAATGCTCAAAAGCAGTGTTACAGATGTACGCCAACCCGTTTGGGATTTAATGATGAAGAATATCTATAATACGGGCGCTTTTCAGTTGTCCGATGAAGATTTTCGCTTAAGTATTTTATATACGGATCCTTCACCGATTAATTATATGACTCCCGTAGATCCCGCCATTTGGCCCACTAGGCTAGATGATGAAGTACTCCTCAATACGATGGATCTAGACCGCCTTAATGCCTATCAGGATTTAGTCCCAAAAGGAGACGGTTTTTTTGATTTTATCCCAGGCATTACCGTAGATCCTCGTTATGGAAGAATTATTTTTCCAAAAGTAGAGCCATTTGGTGCATTTCTTTTTGAATTACTCGACAATCCGGAATCATCAAAAGAGGAATATACTCAAGAAAACACCTATAATAAAAATCAAAAGCGTTATGTTTTTAGAGAAATGTACAGCCTGACAAAGGCAGCAGCTTTAGAGTTTACTGAAAAAAATAAATTTCAATTAAAAGGACGTTATAAGTCAGCTGGAGGTGATGGGATTAGTATAGGGGCTTTTAATATCCCTCGCGGTTCGGTTCGGGTTACAGCAGGAGGGCGTGTGCTTAGAGAAGGATTAGATTATATTGTCAATTACGAAATTGGAAGAGTAAAAATTTTAGATGAGGGCCTAAGAGCCTCAAATATTCCCATAGATATTTCGGTTGAAAACAATTCTTTTTTCAATCAGCAAAACAAACGTTTTTCGGGGTTTAATATGAACCATAGGATTTCAGATAAAATAGCAATAGGGGGGACACTCATTAATTTGAGCGAAAACCCATTAACGCAGAAAGCAAATTATGGTACTGAGCCCGTCAATAATACAATGATGGGATTCAATACAAATTTCTCTACTGAAATTCCTTTTTTAACCCGTCTGGTTAATAAATGGCCAACAATAAAAACAACCATCCCTTCACAAATCTCATTTAGGGGTGAATTAGCAAGATTAGCTGCTAATGACCCAAGAAATACTCTTTTAAATGGTGAAACCAATGTATATATAGATGATTTTGAGGGCGCCCAAACCAATATTGACGTCAAGGGTTTTAATGCATGGACCCTTTCCAGCGTGCCTCTAAAAGGGGTGCCAGGAGCGCAGTCAGAGGGCCTAGAAAGCGGCTTTGGACGCTCAAAATTGGCCTGGTATTCGATTGATCAGGTTTTTTATTCCCGTCAACCCCCAGGAATTACCAATAATGAGATTTCCTCAAATGAAACACGCCGTATTTTTATAGACGAACTATTTCCAGAACAAGATTTGGTTCAAGGGACTCCCAGAACCCTCCCCACATTAGATCTTGCTTATTACCCATCAGAAAAAGGACCATATAATAATGCGCCCAATACAAACTATGCTGAAAATAGTAAAGAGAAATGGGCAGGAATTACAAGGGCTTTAAATGCGACAAATTTTGAGCAGTCCAATGTGGAATTTATAGAGTTTTGGCTCTTGGACACCTTTTCCACCAAAGAAGCCCCGTCAGATGACTTGGGCGAATTGGTTTTTCATTTGGGAAATATATCTGAGGATATTCTCCGTGATGGAAGAAAGCAATTTGAAAATGGTTTACCGAGTACTTCAGAACAAACACCCACCTATGAGACGCCCTGGGGTAGAGTGCCAGCAAATCAATCCTTAGTCTATGCCTTTAATGCGCTTGAGGAAGACCGAATCCTTCAAGATGTAGGTCTAGATGGCTTACCCGACAGTGAAGAGGGACGTATTTTTACTAATGGTCCGGCAGCAGATCCTGCGGGCGATAACTATCAATATTTTCTTCAGGCAGAAGGAGGAATTTTAGAGCGTTATAAAAATTACAATGGCTTTGAAAATAATACCCCTGTTGCTTTTAGCGATACAGACCGAGGAAATACAACAGAACCGGATACGGAAGACATCAATAGGGATCAAAGTATGAATACCATAGACAGCTATTTTGAATATCGTATTCCGATTCGAAAAAATATGCAGGTGGGCAATCATCCCTTTGTGACTGATGTAAGAGAAAATATTAAAGTCAATGCACCCAATGGAGACGAGTTTACCACACGTTGGATTCAGTTTAAAGTACCCATTCAAAAGACCTATTATGAAAATACTTCTTTTGAGACTTATTTTGAGGCGATAAATGCCATTAATGATTTGCGTTCAATACGTTTTATGCGTATGCTACTCACAGGCTTTGATCAAGAAGTTGTTTTTAGATTTGGAACCTTGGATTTGGTACGTGGAGATTGGAGACGCTATAATAAACCTTTAAATAATGAGGCTGTTTTAAATACAAATACCACTGTAGATATTAGTACCGTCAATATTTTAGAGAATGAAAATAGAATTCCTATAAATTATGTTTTACCTCCTGAAGTACAGCGAGAGCAAATAAATAATAACAATACGATAATCCGCCAAAACGAACAGTCTCTTTCTTTTAGGGTTTGTGATCTTCAGCCCAGAGATGCCCGAGGTATTTTTAAGGGGATTGATTTAGATATGAGGCAATACAGTAAGCTCAGAATGTTTTTACATGCTGAATCACTCCCGGGTCAAGAACAACTTCCGGGAGAAGGGACAGAAGACGAATTTGACAAACGCTTGGTGGCTTTTATTCGTTTGGGTACGGATTATCAAGATAATTTTTACCAAATAGAAATTCCATTAAAGCCTACCGCCTACAGCGAAAATACTTCAAACCGATATAGTGCTGAAGAAGTTTGGATTCCGGAGTCCAATTCTATAGAAGTTTCAATAGACTTTCTAGCTAAACTTAAAGCCATTGCACTAAAAGAATTAGGATTGGGGCAAACCCTGTATTTTGATGAAGAATTAAATCCAATTCGTGAATTTTCACCTATAAGTTCACTTCCAGGGAGTAAAAAATACAAATTTGCCATCCGAGGAAATCCTTCTCTTGGTAATTTAAAAACACTGATGATCGGGGTGAAAAACCCTTCTTCAGAATTGGGAGATGTTTTATGTGGAGAGGTGTGGTTTAATGAATTGCGGATCTCAGGAATAGACAGCCAAGATGGTTGGGCCGCTGTTGGTTCACTAGACGCCAATATTGCTGATTTTGCTACGCTTTCTGCAAGTGGACGCTATTCTAGTATTGGATTTGGAAGTATCGATATGACGCCTAATGAAAGAACAAGAGAAGAATTACTGCAATATGATCTTATTTCCAATATAAATATAGGGCAACTGGCTCCTGAAAAGTGGGGCCTTCAGCTTCCATTAAGTTTTGCTACAGGTGAAACTTTAATTACTCCTGAATACGATCCTTTTTATCAAGATATCAAGCTCCAAGACCGTTTAGATACAGCAGAGCGCCCTTCTCAAAGAGATTCGATTAAAAACCAATCTATAGACTATACAAAAAGAAAAAGTGTGAGTTTAATAGGGGTTCGTAAAACAGGAAGTGGTTCTGGAAAACGCCGCTTTTACAGCCCTGAAAATTTTGATTTTTCTTACGCCTATAATGAGGCGATACACAGAGATTATGAAATCGAACAACAAGAAGAATTTAATTTACTCTTGGGGACAAATTATGGATACTCATTTAATTCAAAGCCCATTGAACCCTTTAAAAAAGTAAATTACTTTAATAGAAAAAAATATTTGCAATGGCTTCAGCAATTGAATTTTAATTTATTACCTAGTGCCGTTCAAGGGGCAGCAAATATTAACCGTATTTTGAATAATCAAAAATTCAGGCAAGTTTATCTTGAGGGTGTAGATGCATCCTTACAGCGCAGTCTGCCCAATTTACAGCAACGCAATTTTTTATTTGACTATAACTACAGTCTGAACCATAATTTGACCCGCTCACTCAGGTTTAATTTTAATGCCTCCACAAGCAGCATTATTCGAAATGCTCCATTTCAAGAAATGGGCGTTTTGAGTCCCTTCCAGCAAGAAAAAAACGCCCTTTGGCAAGGGCTTTTGAGTACGGGGGAACCCAATAATCACCTTCAGACGTTAACACTTAATTATAAATTACCATTACAGTATATCCCTTTTTTAAGTTTTATTGATGCAGCCTATAATTATACGGGAAATTTTAACTGGCAGCGGGGCTCAGAGGCATTGTCACAAGTAATTAGTGAGGAAGGAATTCCCCTTGGAATTGTCAATACCATTCAAAATAATAATACCAAGACTTTCACTACAGCCCTTTCTTTTTCTAAGCTTTATTCAGCACTTGGATTAAAGGAGGCGTCAAGGTCTGCTTTTAATTCAAGAATTCAGACTGCTAGAAAGGAAAATGACACTATTTCTAAATCCAAAAATTCGATATTTAAAAAAGGACTGACTAAACTGGTAGACGTCATGGCATTGATTAAACGGGTGCAAGCCAGCTATAGTGAAAACAATGGCTCAGTCCTTCCTGGTTATTTGCCTTCAGTAGGATTTGCTGGAGGTTTTCAACCTACTTTAGGCTATACTTTGGGGAGTCAGGCTGATATACGCTATGAGGCGGCAAGACAAGGGTGGCTTACAGGTTTTCCAAATTTTAATCAATCTTTTACACAAATGCACGCTAGCAAATTCAAAGCAAGTGCTCAGTTGATTCCCATAAAAGGTTTGATTATTGATTTTACAGCTGATCGTGATTATATGGAGAATCAAATGGAAAACTTTACAGTCACCGACAAAACCTATATCCCTCGCAATTCTAATATTTATGGAAATTTTGGTAGCTCAACCCTTCTTTTGCGCACGACCTTTGCCAAAACGAATGGAGCGCAAAGTACGGTATTTGAAAATTTCAGAAATTACCGTTTAGCAATTGCCCAGCGCTTAGTTAGTAATTCCGTTTTTGAATCTCTCCCCTTAGATGAGGAAGGTTTCCCACAAGGATTTGGAAAAAATCAGCAAGAAGTTTTACTCTTCTCTTTCCTCGCTGCTTATCGAGGTGAAAGTCCCACTCAGATAAATTTAAATCCGATTCAAAGCGTTCCATTGCCTAATTGGAATTTAAAATTTACGGGACTTACTGCACTGAAATCTGTTTCTAAAATCTTTTCCCGACTTTCATTAAATCACGGTTATAGAGCCAGTTATACCTTAACTAATTTTCAGTCTAATTTTGAATACAAGGCTGATGAACCAAATGCGATCGACAAACTGGGGAATATCATCCCAGCCCGATTGTATTCTAATATTAATTTAGTAGAGCAATTTAATCCACTTTTACGACTGGATATGGAGATGAATAATTCTATTAAACTTCTCGCTGAAATTCGGAAAGAACGTGCCATTTCATTGAGTTTGGATAATAATTTACTAACAGAATCTACTGGAGATGAGTATGTAGCTGGTTTGGGATATCGAGTTAAAGACGTGCGTTTTAGAACCACCTTAGGGGGACGAAAAGTGACTCTTAAAGGGGATTTAAATATAAGAGCGGACCTCTCTTATCGGGATAATATAACAGTGCTGAGAAACCTGGAATACGATAATAACCAGGTAACAGCAGGTCAACGCATTCTTGCCCTAAAATTGAATGCAGATTATGCGCTTTCAAGAAATTTAACGGCTTTATTTTTCTATGACCATAACTTTTCTGAATTTGCGATTTCAACTGCCTTTCCTCAGACAAGTATTCGATCTGGAATTACCATTCGCTATAACTTCGGGAATTAAAATCCACTTGAAATTAGAGAATTCTTTTACATTTGTGACTTAAGATTTTGTTCTATGAAAATACCTGAAGAATTACACTATACCAAAGACCATGAATGGATAAAAATTGAGGGAGATGAAGCTATCGTAGGAATTACTGACTTTGCACAAGGCGAATTGGGAGACATCGTCTATGTAGAAGTAGAATCTCTCGATGAGACCCTAGCGGCTGAGGCCGTTTTTGGGACTGTAGAGGCTGTAAAAACTGTATCTGATCTATTTATGCCTTTATCTGGAGAAGTGATTGCTTTTAATGAAGAGTTAGAAGATACACCTGAGCTGGTCAATGAAGACCCTTATGGCAAAGGATGGATGATAAAAATTAAATTGAGTGACCCTGCTGAGCTGGAAAATCTTCTTGATGCACAAGCGTATTCATCATTGGTTACAGGCTGATCGTTACTTTAAATTAGTTGCTTGCTTAGCGACTCTTGCTGCTTTTTATCTCAGTTTAAAGCCTCCCTCTCCTGATCAAGTACCTTGGCATTTCTATATGATAAGAGGGGATCTAATTTTGCATTTTTGTTTTTATTTGGGCCTCACGTTCTCTTATTTTGCCGGTTTTTATCCCTATAAAAAACCGCTCTTGAAATCAGGGATCAGTGCTTGGCTTATCGGCACAATTTTAGAATTACTACAAGCGATCCCTTTTTTTCAAAGAGAATTTGACCCTTTTGACTTGCTGGCCAATAGCTTAGGAGTATTCCTTGCTGCATTCATTATTAAAAAGCTATTTAATTATTCACTAAAATATTAAGTTGTTTATGTTAGATTTTTTTTTAGCTTAGCTATCTAAATATTGGTGACCTATGCAACCTAAAAAAAATGAAAAAGCTGATTTAAGTAAAAACAGCAGTTTATATTTTGTCATTGGTCTGTCTCTTATACTTCTGATTTCATGGCAGGCAATTGAATGGAAAACCTATGATAAAAGTCTTTATGGCTATGAAGCGCTTGATGTAGAGGAAGACGATGATGAAGAAATTCCAATTACAGAACAGCTAAAAACACCTCCACCGCCCCCACCTCCACCGCCACCAGCACCTGAAATCATTGAGGTTGTTGAAGATGAAGAGGAAGTTGAGGAAACGGTTATAGAATCTACTGAAACAAATGAGGATGAAATTGTTGAGGTGGTAGAAGTAATTGAAGAAGAATTTGAAGATGTAGATGTACCCTTTGCTGTAATTGAAGACGTACCTATTTTTCCAGGCTGTGAAAAGGTGGCTAAGTCTGAACGCAGAAATTGTTTTCAGGAACAAATGAATAAGCATATTCGGAAAAACTTTAGATACCCTGAAATTGCACAGGAAATGGGAATCCAAGGCCGTGTATATGTTAACTTTATCATAGCTAAAGACGGAAGTATCTCTAACATAAGAATGAGAGGCCCAGATAAAAATTTAGAAGCGGAAGCACAACGAATAATTTCTAAGCTACCCCAAATGACACCTGGTAAGCAAAGAGGGCGTGCAGTGCGAGTACCTTTTAGTATACCGATTACATTCCGTTTGCAGTAGTCTTTTGGTATAAAAGCTAAAATAGATTGGACATTGGCTTTTTGTCAACTATCTTTGCACCTTGAAGATGCAGTTGATGAGCCAAAATCATACCAAATTAGTTGCTACTCCAAGCTTGAGTTTTTCTGATTTTTTTGAACTCACAAAAGTGAGGCTGTCTGTCTCTGTTGTGATTTCATCCCTTGCAGGCTATTTTTTAGCCGTTGATTCTGTAGATTATTCGATTCTCCTTTTACTCATAGTAGGAGGCCTGGGTGTGGTTGGTGCGTCTAATATTTTCAATCAAGTTTTTGAAAAAGATTTAGACAAGTTGATGGAACGCACCCAAAATAGGCCCCTGCCAGCAGAACGTATATTGCCTCATACCGCACTTTTTTTAGGTGTGATACTTACCATTTTAGGTGTTACAGCCCTTTACTTTATCAATCTTAAAACTGCTTTTTTTGCTAGTACCTCAATTTTTATCTATGCGTGTTTATATACACCATTAAAACAAAAAACCTCTTTATCCGTATTTGTTGGGGCTTTCCCGGGTGCCATTCCATTTATGCTGGGCTGGGTAGCGGCTACCAATCGATTTGGTATTGAGCCGGGGGTACTATTTATGGTTCAATTTTTTTGGCAATTCCCCCATTTTTGGGCTATCGGATGGCTTTTGCATCCACAATATCAGAAAGCTGGCTTTAAAATGTTACCGTCAGGAAAGCCAGATCAAACTACTGCCTTTCAAATTGTTTTCTATTCCTTTTGGACGGTTTTAATCTCTTTATTGCCCGCTTTTCAATTTACAGGCCAACTAATTTTAACACTCCCCGCGGCTATAGGAGTACTCATTTTAGGACTCTTTTTGCTTTATGCTGCTATGCAGCTTATGTACCTTAAAACTACAATAGCAGCACGTTTTTTAATTCGGGTGAGTATTTTTTATATCACTGGAATCCAATTGATCTATGTACTAGATAAATATATATTACAATGAATACTAATGATACACTAACAGTAAAAAATAATCGAGCCAAAAAAATGATGCTTTGGTTTGGGATGATTAGCATGAGTATGACTTTTGCAGGACTTACCAGTGCTTATGTAGTGAGTAGTTCCCGATCAGATTGGATTGAGCAAATTCAACTTCCTTTTGCTTTTAGCCTAAGTACGCTTATTTTACTATTGAGTAGTGGGACCTTTTATATGGCGTTGAGGTCAATTAAAACAGCAAGCCCCAAAAGAGCCCAATCTTTACTTTTGTTTACTCTTAGTTTGGCGCTTGCCTTTGTTTATTTTCAATTTAAGGGCTTTGGGGAACTTATTGAAATGGGTTATTACTTTACAGGGGCAGAAAGCACAATCACAACCTCTTATTTATATGTGCTCGTGCTCCTGCATTTAGCACATCTAACGGCTGGAATTTTAGTGGTTTTATATATTTTATTAAAGACTTATAAAGGAAGCTATAAAGAAGGAAATACCTTGGGTTTTGAGTTAGCAGTTACCTTTTGGCATTTTCTAGATTTACTCTGGTTATATTTATTTTTATTCGTTTCATTCTACGGTTAAAAATTAATAAATTTGTATTGAATTTAACATGACAATATGGAAGTAACGGCGAACGCAGCAGAAAACGAGCAAGTATGGGGAGGGGGTAACCGCCCTTTAAATGCGAGTTATGGTAAAATGATGATGTGGTTTTTTATCGTATCTGATGCACTTACATTTACTGGATTTTTAGTTTCTTACGGTTTTTCAAGATTTAAAAACATTAATACATGGCCCATTGCTGATGAAGTTTTTACGCACTTTCCGTTCTTGCACGGTATCGATGCCCCCATGTATTATGTGGCTTTAATGACATTTATCCTTATTTTTTCCTCGGTAACGATGGTACTTGCTGTGGACGCGGGACATCATATGCAAAAAGCGAAGGTCACCTTTTATATGCTTTTAACCATTATTGGAGGCGCGATTTTTGTGGGTTCACAAGCTTGGGAATGGAAAAATTTTATCAAAGGCGAATACGGGGCATTAGAAACCAAAGGAGGACAAATTCTTCAGTTTGTAGATGCTTCTACAGGTAAGCGCGCAGCCATTCAAGAATTTGCTCTTGGTATCGAAACTGAACGAGCCACCCACCAATCCAATGAGGGGGTCTGGTATGAAGATGAAACGGCATTGCCCACAGTTTCTCTAGCTGAAGTAAAAAAAGGATTTATAGCAGATGAAAACCTTGTGATTCGTACGCAAGAACTCAATGAAAAAGGAGAGAAGACCGTGCTCTCACGTGCTGCCTCACTGGAAAAGCTCAATGCTGCTGTAGGAGTAGTAGAAGGAGCAAATCTCATTCATAATGAATATGGAAATCGACTCTTTGCGGACTTCTTTTTCTTTATTACGGGCTTCCATGGCTTCCACGTATTTTCTGGAGTTGTCATAAATATTATTATTTTCTTTAATGTCATTCTTGGCACCTATGAGCGAAGAGGGCATTATGAAATGGTCGAAAAAGTCGGATTATACTGGCACTTTGTAGACCTTGTCTGGGTGTTTGTATTTACCTTTTTCTACCTTGTATAAACCTTATAATTTTAACTAAATGGCTGCAGAAGCACACAAACTAGCAATTTTTAGAGGACTTTTAAAATTTAAATCCAATCAACAAAAAATTTGGGGAGTATTAATTTTTCTTTCAATTGTTACTACGATTGAGGTTGTCTTGGGAATCATAAAACCTGAAGCTTTACTTGTTTCTTTTTTGAAAATGAAAATTTTGAATTGGATATTTATTATACTCACCTTAGTTAAAGCCTATTATATTGCTTGGGATTTTATGCATGTGAGAGATGAGAAGAGCGGGCTGAAAAATGCGATCGTCCTGCCCTTATTAATCTTAATTCCTTATCTCGCATTTATTCTACTGGTAGAGGCGGATTATATCTTTGATGTAATGAATTCTGGCTTTGTAGCTTGGAATTTTTAAGTCTCTTATAAAATATAAACAAGCGGTAATAAGCCGCTTTTTTTTGATGAAAAAGAGTGATTTAAATAAAAAACTGGTACTCGGAATTCTATTTATTTTCCCACTCTTTGTTTATCTTTTTTTTGCCTCTGGTAAAAATAACTTTGCCAAATTACCTATACTCACCGAAGGAGTAGCTGAAATAAGTTCCTTTGACTCATTACAATCAATCCAGCTAAAGGATAAGATTACAATTTTAGGCTATTGGGGAGGGAGTTTGGCTTCTAAAAAAGCAGAAGCCCTTAATTTGAATGAAAAAATATATAAACGCTTTTATGAATTTCAAGACTTTCAATTTGTCTTTCTTGTCAATCAAGAATATGATGAAGAAGTAGCTCAACTTAAAAATGCGTTAAAAGAGGGTGTTGGAACTGATTTAAGCAGGTGGAACTTTATTAGCCTGACTAAAGGGCAAATGGAGCAGCACTTTCGTTCATTGAAAACACCGCTGGAGTTAGATATAGCTGCAAGTACACCCTATGTTTTTATTATTGATAAAGCGGCTAACTTAAGGGGAAGGGATGATGACGAAGACGATGGCGTACTTTACGGTTTTGATGCACGTTCTGTAGCACAGATTAATAAAAAAATGATAGATGATGTCAAAGTGATTTTAGCTGAGTATCGTCTGGCTTTAAAGATTTATAACTCCGAGCGAGAAAAATAAGGATATGTTCAAATTCAAATACATCGGTCTTTTTTTAGTTGTTTTAATTTTTGGTCTTTTATTTATTCCTAAAATAATGGATCGAATTTCTTCAGATTCGATAGTTGAGGAAAATCGGACACTTTCAAGTAGCCCCCTCCAATATATCACCCTTAATGGAGAGGCAAAAAGAGTCCCCGAATTTACTTTTTTGAACCAGGATAGCTTATTTATTTCAAATGAAGATTTTAAAGAAAAAGTATATGTAGCAGAATTCTTTTTTACCTCTTGCCCCAGTATCTGCCCAATTATGAATAAGAATATGAAAAGAATTGAAGCCCGTTTTGGTTCTCGTTCTGATTTTGGCATTGCTTCTTTTACAATAGATCCTGAGCATGACACCCCCTCTGTTTTAAAAGCTTATGCTGAAGATTATGAGGTTGTTTCTCAAAACTGGCACTTCCTCACAGGAGATAAAGACCAAATTTACGCCCTTGCAAATCAAGGATTTAATATCTTTGCTTCTGTAAATCCGAGAGTAGAAGGGGGTTTTGAACACCAAGGGTATTTCGCTCTTATTGACAAAGACGGTTATATTCGTTCAAGAACGGATCAGTTTAATAATCCTATCGTGTATTATATGGGAATTGATCAAGAGCAACTTGAAGTTCAGGAAGTAGACCTCCTAATTGAGGATATTGAAAAACTCTTAAAGGAATGAGGCTATGAATGCTATGAAATCTGAAAATTACATGAAAAAATACCGACTTTGGATCTGGGGTGTCTCAGTGGTCATTCCCATTGTTGTGGCAATTTTATTTACTATAAGAATACCTAATGTGGCTCCTTTGTCTTTTTTACCCCCTATCTATGCAACAATTAATGGCATTACAGCTCTTTTATTGATAGTCGCCTATTTTGCCATAAAAAGAAAAAATATTGTACTACACGAACAATTGATGAAGACCGCCATTGGACTATCACTTATTTTTTTAGTGATGTATGTGGCTTACCATATGACTTCAGATCCTACTCCCTATGGGGGTGAAGGCTTTATAAAGTATGTGTATTATTTTATACTAATCAGTCATATTTTGCTCTCTATTGGAATTATTCCAATGGTTTTGATTACCTATGTAAGAGCCCTCTCAAATCTGTTTTTTGAGCATAAAAAAATAGCGCGTTATACCTTTCCTATCTGGCTTTATATAGCTGTTACAGGTGTTATCGTATATCTGATGATTGCTCCCTATTATGCCTAAATTTAGCCCTTTTTTCTTTTTCTTCCTTTTCCTTATTTTGGGAGTAGACCTCATTTTTGCACAGTGTTCTATGTGTAGGGCAGTCTTGCAATCTGAGGAAGGACAACAGACAGCAAAAGGAATTAATAATGGAATTCTTTATCTGATGGCCATACCCTATCTGCTTGTGGGATTAGTAGGATGGAAAGTATTTCAAATTTTAAAAAAATAAATTGGGTATAGATGTAACATTTCCTTGATTTAGTAGTCTAATTAATTTGAAAGTACCTATCAAAAACTGTATTTTTGTTCAACTTTTAAGTATAAATTCTGATGATTCAGATTAAAAAACTCCACAAATCTTACAAAATGGGTGCTTCTTCCTTGCACGTCTTAAAAGGAATTAACCTAACAATTGAAGAAGGAGAACTTGTGGCCATAATGGGATCATCTGGTTCAGGCAAATCCACTTTACTGAATATCCTTGGGATGTTAGATAATGCGGATGAAGGAGAGTACCTCTTAGATAAGGTCCCCATCAAAGATTTAAATGAGACCAAAGCAGCAAAATATAGAAATAAATTTTTGGGTTTTGTATTTCAGTCTTTCAATTTGATTAATTATAAGTCTGCCTTAGAGAATATCATGCTTCCTCTCTATTATCAAGGCGTACCAAGAAAAGAGCGTCAATTGCTCGCTATGGATTATTTAGAAAAAGTGGGATTGAGAGATTGGGCCACGCATTTACCCAATGAATTATCTGGCGGACAAAAACAAAGGGTAGCTATTGCCAGAGCGATGGCTTCAAGACCCAAAGTATTATTGGCAGATGAACCTACAGGAGCATTGGATACAAAAACCTCTCACGAAGTTATGGACCTCATTCAAAAAATCAATGAAGAAGGAAAAACCATACTGGTAGTGACGCACGAACCTGACATTGCTAATATGTGTAAGCGCATTGTTCAACTTAAAGACGGGGTAATTATTGAAGATAAAAAAGTAAAACAAGTTTTAGCCTCAGCGTATGTTTAGTAGAGACCGTTGGAGAGAAATCTTTGAAACGATAAGTAAAAATAAATTGAGAACCTTCCTATCCGGTTTTACTGTGGCCTTGGGCATCTTTATTTTTATTATTCTTTTTGGTTTGGGTAACGGCTTAAAAAATACGTTTCAAGAATTCTTTTTAGATGATGCCAGTAATTCGATATTTCTGTATCCAGGAAAAACCTCCATGCCCTATAAAGGCTTTAAAGCAAACAGAAGAATTGAGTTTGAGAATGAAGATTTGGAAGACATTAAACAAAATTTTCCAATGTTCACTGAGTATGTCACCCCGCGAATTAGCCGAAGTGCATTGACTCGTTATAAAAACGAAAGCAATAGCTATACCACTAGAGGAGTTGCTCCTGGGCATCAATTTATTGAAAAAACACTCTTAATGAAAGGACGTTATATCAATGAGCGAGATTTGGAAAACAAAACAAAAGTGGCTGTGATTGGGAGGATGGTTGCTAAAGATTTATTCAAGACAGAGGAACCGATAGGAAAATATATAGATATAGGTTCTACCGCATTTAAGGTGGTTGGGGTCTTTCAAGACGATGGGGGAGACAGGGAAGAGCGCTATATTTACCTGCCTTATACCACGCGACAACTCTTGGAAAAAGGCAATGATAAAGTCGACCAATTGATTGTCACTTTCCCCAAAGAAATGGGACATGCGGGAGCTATCGCCTTTGAAACCTCATTAAAAAGATATTTCAAAGACAAAAAATCCATCGATCCTCGAGATCCCAATGGGATCTATTTTCAAAACTTGACGGATGACCTCAAGCAAAGCCAACAGTTTGCAGTGGTATTACAGTTAATTGTCAGTTTTGTGGGATTGGGAACTTTAATAGCGGGAATTATTGGAATTTCCAATATCATGGTTTTTGTAGTAAAAGAGCGAACTAAAGAGCTTGGCATTCGAAAGGCCCTCGGTGCAACACCGAGATCTGTAATTCAAATGATACTCCAAGAATCGGTTTTTATTACTACTATTTCTGGTTATTTAGGCCTATTCTTGGGAATTGTTGTGTTAAAGAATATTGGATTAAAACTGGAAGATTATTTCATTAAAGATCCATTTATAGATTTCAGCACAGCCCTAGCAGCTACTGTAGTACTTGTTATTTTTGGAGCTGTTGCAGGCTATATTCCTGCAAAAAGAGCCTCTAGTATAAAACCGATCGTTGCCCTTAGAGATGAATAGCCTTAAAGTGCTTTTTGATCGCGATACCTGGCAAGAAATTTTCGGTTCGATTTCTAAAAATAAAACACGAACAGTCATAACTGTAGTGGGTGTTTTGTGGGGTATTTTTATTTATATCGCTTTATCTGGCGCAGCAAAAGGCCTGGACAATGGCTTTGAGAGGCAATTTGAAAATATAGCTATGAACTCGATGTTTGTTTGGGCACAACGCACCAGTATTCCCTATGACGGGTTTAAAATTGGGAGGAGTATAGAATTGAAATTATCAGATATTGAATATTTAAAAAAGCGGGTACCCGAAATCCAATATATTGCTCCCCGAAATGCACGTGGAGTATTTGGGGGGTCAGCAAGCCCACAGGTAGTTAGAAAAAATAAATCGAGTAATTATAATGTGTATGGAGATTTCCCAGTCTATACCAAAATAGCCACAAAAAAAATATACGAGGGGGGACGTTTTATTAATGATGAAGACATCAGATATAAACGTAAAGTATGTGTGATTGGTGAACGCACGCAAACTGAATTATTTGAAAAAGACGAAAATCCCATTGGGCAATATATTCGTATTGATAATATTTATTTCCAAGTTATTGGTGTGCACAAATTTGTTCCGGGAGGTGGTTTTGAAAGTGATGGTGATATCTTTATTCCCTTTGAAACCTACCGACAACTCTATAATTCAGGTGACTCGGTACAATGGTTTACCATTGCGGCTTATGATGATGTAGACGTTGTTGAGGTTGAAAAAGACATTAAAGCTGTACTTAAACGCATTCACAGAGTAGCTCCTGAGGACGAACGTGCCTTTGGAGGTTTTAATTTAGGTGAGATTTTTAATAAAATTGTGGGGTTTTCAAAAGGAATGACACTCTTATCCCTTATTGTCGGGATTGCTACCATCCTAGCAGGGGTAATAGGCATTGGAAATATATTATTAATATCTGTAAAAGAACGTACCAAAGAATTAGGCGTGCGCCGCGCTTTAGGGGCCACACCATCTGAAGTGAGAAATCAAATTATTATTGAATCTGTTTTTTTAACATTGGTGGCGGGCATACTCGGAATTATTTTAGGGGCCTTTGTACTAGCCGGAATTAATGCCGCTACAGCAGACATAACAGATTTTCCTTATACCAATCCTACAGTGCCTATTCCTTTTATTCTAGCAGCCTTATTTATTATGGTTTTTTTAGGAACATTAATAGGACTTATACCTGCACAAAGAGCAGTAAGTATTAAACCCATTGACGCATTAAGAGAAGAATAAAAATTTATAATTAATCACATGAAAATTTTAAAATACATAGGAATCGGAGTCGTTATTTTAGGCGCCTTGTTTGCCACGGCTTACTTTATTAAAACCAATAATAAGTCTGTAATCGAGTATGAAACTCAATCTGCTTTGATTACAAGCATTGAAAGGAAAACCGTAGTAACGGGAAAAGTAATCCCTGAGGATGAAGTTGAAATTAAGCCTCAAATACAAGGGATTATTGAAAGCCTTTTTGTTAAAGAAGGAGATTTGGTTCAAACAGGAGATCTTTTGGCCAAAATAAAAGTAGTGCCCAATGAACAAAACCTTAATAGTGCTCGAGGCCGATTGCAGAATGCCAAAATTGTGCTCAAAAATGCGCAAATAGAATACGATAGAAATAAAGATTTGCTAGAAAAAGGGATTATTGCCAATCAGCAATTTCAGAATATAGAGCTCCAATACAACCAGGCCTTGCAGAATGTGGCTAATTCTGAATCAGATCTTGAAATAATTCGTTCAGGATCCGCAGGGGGTGACGCTTCTGCAAATACAAATATACGAGCCACTGTTCCTGGGACTGTACTGGAAATTCCTGTAGAAGAAGGATTTCAAGTTATTGCGAGTAATAGCTTTAATTCAGGAACAACCATCGCTACCATCGCCGATATGAAAAAAATGATTTTTGAAGGCAAAGTAGATGAAGCTGAAGTAGGGAAATTAAAAGTCGGCATGCCTTTAGAAGTGAATTTGGGAGCCATAGAAGACCAAGCTTTGGAGGCTAAGTTGAAATTTATTGCTCCTAAAGGAAATGAAGAGCAAGGGGCAGTTCAATTTATTATTGAAGCGGATTTATTCCTCAACGACTCTATTTATATACGTGCGGGTTACAGTGCGAATGCTTCCTTGGTGCTCGAGCGAAAAGACAGTGTCATGGCTATTGCAGAATCGCTACTCCAATTTGACCGTAAAACAGAAGTGCCTTATGTAGAAGTCCTTACAGGGGAGCAAAAATTTGAGCGACGGGAAATCGAAATCGGTATTTCAGATGGTGTGAATGTAGAAGTGCTTTCGGGCCTTACAATGGAGGACAAGATCAAAGTATGGAATATTACAGAGCCAATTAAAAAAGGAGATAAGGATACAGAAGAGGAGGACAACTAGAAAGCAGCTCTAAAAACATTAATTATGAAACCTGAAAACGCTCAATATAAAGAAATGAATCTGCTTAAAATCCTATTTTCCTTCGCTTTCTCTTTAGTTGCTCTTACCCTTACAAGTCAGACAAAGAAATATACACTAGAAGACTGTGTAGCCCTGGCTTTAGAAAAAAACATCAGTATTAAGCAATCTGAATTGGAAATGGACAATGCAGAAATTGACAAGGCTGATGCCATAGGAAATTTTCTACCCAGATTTAATGTACAATCTCAACACATCTGGAATAATGGATTAAGCCAAAATATTACTAATGGACTCATTGAAAATTTGACGACTCAATTTTCTTCCTTTGGAGGAAATATAGGGTTGACTGTCTTCAATGGCCGCCAAAATATTAACCAATTGTCTCGCGCCAATCTTAATTTGCTCGCCCGTCAGTACCAGCTGGAAGATATGAAAGACGATGTCAGCTTATTTGTTGCCAACGCCTACCTTCAGGTCTTATTCAGCCGAGAACTTGAGCAGGTACAAGGCTACCAACTAGAACTTGCTCAGCAGGAATTAGCGCGTATACAATTGAGTATTGAGGCGGGAATACTCACAGCAGCAGAATTATTTGAAATAGAAGCCAATATTGCGGCGCAAGAACAAGCTGTAGTGCAAGCAGAAAATAATCATCGCTTAGCAAAAATCAGTTTGGCCCAACTCTTATTGATAACCGATTATGAAAATTTTGATCTCGCGGAGGAAGAGTTTGATATTCCCTTTTCAAATGTATTAGAACAAACACCTAAGGCAATTTATGAAAAGGCAGTTACTCAAAGAAATGACATTAAATTAGGCCTGACTAATCTTGCGATAGCAGAAAAAGACATCGATTTAGCAAAGGGTACTCGAATGCCTACTCTGACGGCATTTTACAATTACAATACGCGGATTTCCTATTCTGATCGTTTTATAGAAACAGGAAATTTTATTCAAACCCCTATCGGAATCGTGCAAGACAATGGTGCCTTGGTAGTGAGTCAGTTTCCAGAGCGAGAGGTGGCAGGTCCACTTTCTTTTGGCACCCAATTTGGGCAAAATGACGGGCATAGTTTTGGTTTATCACTAAATATTCCTGTTTTTAACGGCTTTGCAACTCAAAACAATATCAAAAGACGTAAAGTCAATTTAAACCGTATTGAAAACCAATTGGCGCAAACTAAATTGGATTTGGAAAATACGATCAATCAAGCTTTCAACGATGCCAAAGGAGCTTATAAATTTTACGATGCTTCAGACAAGACCCTTCGGGCGAGAGAACAAGCGTTTGAAATCGCCAAGCAGCGTTTTGAAGCGGGCGTGATGAACTCCTTTGATTATGTTCAGGCTAGACAACGCTATCAAATCGCAGCCTCTGATATTATCCGTGCTAAATTTGATTATATATTCAAACTTAAAGTTTTAGAATTCTATTTTGGATTAGAACTTTGATTGTAATTAGTCCCCTTTTTTAATCTAACTAGATAAAAGGCTTGCACTTGGTACGAAAAAAGTATTTTAGTATTCTAATTTATTTTTATGGACCTACAATTATCAGGAAAAACAGTTTTAATTACTGGTTCTACAGCAGGTATTGGTTATGCTACAGCTCAACTACTCTTAGAAGAGGGTGCTGAGGTTTATATTAATGGCCGTCAGCAAGCCTCTACCTATAAAGCAGTAGATCAGCTTAAAGAAGAAGTACCTGGTGCGCGAGTAGCGGCTTTTGTGGCAGATTTTATGAAACCTGCTGAAGTTGAAAAACAACTCAGTACACTCCCTTCCGTCGATATATTGATCAATAATGTAGGGATTTACACGTCTAAAAGTTTTTACACCACCTCAGCAGAAGAGTGGAACTCCCAATTTCAAGTCAATATTATGAGTGGAGTACAGTTAACCAAAAGGTTTTTGCCCACCATGCTTCAGCAAAATTGGGGGCGTATTCTTTTTATTTCAAGCGAGTGCGCCTATCTAGTACCTTCAGATATGATCTCTTATAGCGCGACTAAGGCTGCACTTCACGCTGTTTCTAAAGGACTTTCTCATTTGACTAAAGGATCTCGGGTGACCATAAATACCCTTGTTCCTGGCTCTACTTTAACAGAAGGGGCCAAAAAATTCATTGCGGATAAGGCTGCCTCAGAAAAAAAAGATCCAGCAGAAATTGAGCGCTTATTTTTTCAAAATGAACGCCCACATTCACTTTTGGAGCGCTTTGCAGAGGTCAAGGAAGTTGCTACAACAATTGCCTATCTTTGTAGTCCCCTATCTAGTGCCACAAACGGTTCCGTAATAAAAGTTGACGGAGGAAGTTCTGGAGGGGTTTTATAATTCTTTATGGCTACAATTCTGCATCTAGAAACAGCTACCAAACAATGTTCAGTGGCTTTAGCACGAAAAGGGAAATTACTCTCCTCAAGGCGACTCCTCAAAGACTCCTTTAGTCACAGTGAAAAGTTACATACCTTTATAAACGAAGTCCTTGAAGAGGCCGCTACCGCACCTGATCAACTAGATGCTATAGCCGTCAGTAAGGGTCCTGGATCTTATACGGGACTTAGAATAGGGGTGGCAGCTGCAAAAGGATTGTGCTTTGCTTTGGACCTTCCTTTAATTGCTTTAAATTCACTAGAAATTCTTGTTCAGTCTGTTGCTGAATCTACAGATTTTATAGTTCCTATGCTAGATGCTCGCCGTATGGAGGTATATACCGCTGTATTTGATGGGGATAAAAAATGGGTCCAAGAAACTACTGCTTTAGTCTTAGACTCGCGGTCTTTTTTAGAAATCGCTCAAGAAAAGAAGGTGGTCGTAGTTGGGGATGGGGCTAAAAAATTTCAAGCCTTACATCCGCAAATTCAAGCGGATTTTCCTGAACTGCCTAGTCACCCCGAAGCGAAAGAGATGATCGAAATGGCCTGGGCTAAATACAATGCTCAAGATTTTGAATCTCTAGCTTACTTTGAGCCTTTTTATCTCAAAGAATTCCAAACAACACCCCCTAAAAAGCCAATTTAACCATTTAAGGCAATGACCTGTTCAATTTTTCCAGGCATCATGTCTTTAAGCATGGTTTCAATGCCATTTTTAAGGGTAAAAGTTGAGGAGGGGCATCCGCTACAAGCGCCCTGTAAAATAACCTGAACTGATTTGTTTTCAGCATTATAGGAGTCAAACTGGATATTGCCTCCGTCTGAAGCTACAGCAGGTTTGATATATTCTTCAAGTATAGAAACAATCTGTGCTTCGGTAGGTCCTAAATCAGCTGTACTTTCTTCATTAGCTATTTTATTTTGCTCGGGTAGCGCTGTAATAATCAGGTTTCCCTCTTCAATATATTTTCTTATGAATTCTCTTAACTCCATTACGATAGTGTCCCATTGTGCTATTTCATATTTAGTAATTGAAATATAGTTGGCATCAAAAAAAACTTCTTTGACAAAGGGAAAGTGAAAAAGTTTTTGAGCAAGGGGCGCATTTTTAGCCTCATCTATCGTCTTAAACTCCATACTTTGACTTACCAGTGGTTTATTGGCAACAAACTTCATAACAGCTGGATTTGGAGTGCTCTCAGCATATACACTCACAGGGATCTTATCATTCGATGCGATTTCAATAATCACCCCTCCTTCGTTGAGATAGTTTTGGAGTTGTTCCTGAACCTCTTCAATTACTTCAGACCATTCCAGTATATCAAAACGCTCCACTTCAAGATGCATTTCAGCTAACCGGACAGATTTTACAAAAGGAAGATAGAAAAGCTGTTGAATTAAAGGAGCCCCTTTAGCTTGGTCAATATTGAGGTAATGAATTTCCTCCTCAGGACCAATTGTTTGATTAAATTTAAACTTCGCCCAAGGATTTCCTTTTTCTGTAAAGGCACTGATCTGATAATTTTTCATTGCATTTTTTTAACTCATCAAAAATAGTCAAAGCAGTACGTTTTTTAATATATATTTAATTTAAAAATACCCTTATTTCTTTTGTACATTTAACTAATGTTAGTGAAATCAGTCAGAGGGTTTATGCCTGTTTATGGGAAATCTTGCTTTTTTGCAGAGAATGCCACCCTTATAGGAGATGTGCAAATGGGTGATGAATGTTCGGTTTGGTTTCAGGCGGTAGTACGTGGCGATGTGAATCAAATTCGGATTGGGAATCGGGTTAATATTCAGGATGGCGCGGTTATTCACGCTACTTATGAGGAGTCAACAACCCAAATAGGAAACCACGTCTCTATAGGGCACAATGCGATCGTTCATGGGTGTACCATAAAAGACCATGTCTTGATCGGTATGGGGAGTATAGTGATGGATCATTGCATTATAGAGTCGAATAGTATAATAGCAGCGGGAGCAGTCCTTCCTCAAGGAACCCATGTGCCGGCAGGTTCAATCTATGCAGGTGTTCCAGCAAAAAAAATCAAGAATATAGAGGATTCACTTCAGCAAAAGGAACTTGAGCGTATCGCTAATAATTACCTGATGTATGCCTCTTGGTTTCAAAAAGAGCAATAAAAAAACCATCCGAAGATGGTTTTAGAATGAGGTTTAAAAAAGACTAAAACCCTAAGTCAGTTTTTACATCAGCCAATAAGTCTTTGCCGCTAGATACTATGACACTTCCTCCTGGACTAGAATCCAAAACATATTCGAACCCTTGGGCTGCAGCTACTTTCTCTATCGAAGCGCGCGCTTTTTCGTAGAGCGGTCTCATCATGTCAGCAGAACGTTTTTGAAGCTCTTGCGCAGCAGTTTCTCTAAATTCTTGAATACGCTGTTGCATTTCTTGTAGCTCTACTTGTCTTTGCTGATTAATTAAATCTGTTTGATTTTGAGCATCACCTTGATAGGTTTGTGCCTTAGTTTGGAATTCTTTTACAGAGTTTTCCATTTCTTTCGCATACTGCTCTTCTAATTTTTTTAATTCATTTTGCACCGCAATCACCTCCGGCATTTCACTGATTAATTGCTGCGTATTGATGTGAGCAACTTTAGATTGCGCCCATACGGCAAGGGGTGTAAAAAGTAGCGATAAGCTGAGAATAAGTGTAGATAAGCTTTTCATAATTAGTTGGTTATTAATTTTGTTTGGTTGAAGCTTTGGATTTTAAGGCTTCAATTTGGTTTTGTCTTTCTTGTATTTTTTGTTGTCTGTTAATGCGTTTAATAACTAGGTCGCTAATATCGTAATTTTTTGCGGAATACAACATTGTTGCTGAAGAAGATCGATCAAAAATAAAATCATATTTTCGTTCCTCTGCGACTTGTTTTACAATTGTCATCACTTGGTCTTGGAGGGGTTGAATCAATTTTGATCTTTGAATTATCATATCTCCATTAGGGCCGAATCGCTTTTCTTGTAACCGAATCACTGTTGTGGCAAAATCTTGAATCTCTAATTCTCTGTCTTTTATCAATTCTGGTGTTAAAATAATCCGTTCAGCATTTAGTTGATCGCGATATTGTTGTAGCTCAAGTTTTTTTAACTCAATTTCTTTTTTCCAATTCTCGATGGTTTTATCCAACAGTAAACTCGCTTTATTGTATTCTTCTACGGATTCTAAGATATAGTCCATATCAATATACCCTACACGCGTTCCTCTTTGGGCAAATACAGTAAAACTACTAATGATGAGCAGGAGTAAACAAAGTGTATTTCTAAATATTAGATTCATTACTTTCATAACGAATTTTTAGGGGGGTTAGTATGTGGTAGTTGGGTTCTTGTATCTGTTTAGAAGCGCTGTCCAATAACAAAGTGAGTTTCCCATCCATTGGGGCCTGAGCTATTGTCATTTACATTATCAAACCCATAGCCGAAATCAATACCCAATAATCCAAAGGCGGGCATAAAAATTCGGACGCCCACACCTGCAGAGCGCTTCGAATTAAAAGGATCAAATTCTCTAAAGCTGTTATAACCATTTCCTGCATCTAAAAAGCTAAGGGCATAGATAGAAGCACTCGGTTTTAAAGTGATGGGATATCTTAGTTCGAGTGAAAATTTATTGTAGATCACAGAACCATTATTTCCAGAGAGGGACTGATTGGGGTATCCTCTAAGTGCGATTGTTTCCCTTCCATCCAGGGCATAGGCCACCATACCATCACCTCCCAAGAAAAAGCGTTCAAAAGGAATATTGCCACGGTCTTTATTATAAAACCCGATAAAACCTAGGTCTGCTTGTGTCTTTAAGATAAGATCAGCGAAAATTCGCGTATACCAAGTACCATTAAATTTAACTTTATAAAATTCTAACCAGCGAAAGCGTTCTTGGTCAATTTTATCAACTAGAGGATCGCCATTTTCGTCCTGAAACTCAGCTAGATTTTCAAGATTTGAGAAATCTTTACCGCTTATTAAGGAGTAGGGAGGGGTTAACTTTGCACTGATATTAAAAGAGGAACCCCCCGTAGGGAAAATAGGATTTACACGTGTATTATTTCTCAAAAGACTCACTGTGTAAGAAAAATTATTGGCTTCGCCGTCTCCAAAAGTGAAAAGTCCGGTATAGTAGTTATTTAAATTATAATATTGATAGGAAAGCGACTGGGACAATTGAAAAAAGTCATCAGGCACTTGGAGCCTTTTGGCAAGTCCAACAGTGACTCCGCTGATTTGGAAATATTGATTTCGGTCAGCCAAACCTGTAAAAAAGTCATAGCGGTATTGGATGGTGTGTTGCAATGAGGTAGAAAATTGTACAGGTTGTTCACCCCCAAGCCAAGGCTCGGCAAAATTGAAGCTATACGTATTGTAAAACTGACTGGCCTGGAGTCGTAATGCGAGCGTCTGACCATCTCCCATAGGGAGTGGCTTATAGGATTTTCCATCAAAAATATTACGCATTGAAAAATTATTAAAAGACAAGCCCAGCGTACCAATAAAGCCCCCTTGTCCATATCCTCCTTGCAATTCAATTTGGCTTGCGCCTGCTTCTACAAGATCAAATTTAACATCAATGGTTCCATCATTGGGATTTACATTTTCCATTTGTGGATTAATTTGTTCTGCATCAAAAAAACCAAGCTGCCCCAGCTCTCTAACTGTTCGTACAAGCCGATCTTTACTATAGAGTTCCCCTGGTTTGGTTCGGATTTCTCTGTAGATGACATGGTCATTGGTTTTTGTATTCCCCTCGACATAAATCCTGTTAAAATTGGCCTGCTTTCCTTCTGTAATTCTTATTTCAAAATTGATAGTGTCATTGACAGCACTGACTTCTACAGCATTGATATTTGAAAATAAATACCCACTGTTTTGGTAGAGGTTTGTAATATCATTACCGTCAGGTTTTGAAGTATCAGCAATGCGTTTTTTGAGCAGTACTCCATTATAAGTATCTCCTTTACTAAGTCCTAATATTTGCTGAATAATATTATCTCCATATACAGTATTTCCTATGAATTTAATATCACCAAAATAGTATTTTCGTCCCTCTTCGATGTCAAGATTTAAAACAACAGAATTTGGGTCTTCTGGATTTTTAATTAGGGTATCACTAAGCACACGGGCATCTCTATAGCCTTCTTCTTTATAAAAGTCTACAAGTTTTATGAGGTCTTCTTTAAATTCTTTACCATCAAATTTTGATTTTTTCCAAAAGCGATAGGAGGATTTCTCTTTTGTTTTTTTCAATTTGGATTTCAACTTTGTGGACTTAAAAACTTCATTCCCATTAAAATTAATTTGATCAATTTTGACTCTAGGACCTTTGTCAATATTGACTACCATTTTATAGGTATTACTTCCTACTGAATCGAGTAGGGTATTGAGGTTTACTTTTGTATTTAAAAAGCCTTCTTTTATAAATTTATTTTGAATATAATTTTTTGTATTAGTTAGAAAACTTTCAGAAAGCTTTTTGCCAGCTGTAAGTTCAGTATCTTTTATCAGGGTTTCTGCTTTCCCTTTTTTAACACCATTGATTTTAACTTCTGTAAGGGTTGGAAGCTCTTCAATTTCGATCTCTATAGTTACAAATTCTCCCTGAACATCTGAAATATAAAAATTGATATCACTAAAAAGTTCTAAGCCCCAAAGTTTATTTATGATTTCACTTACTTTATCCCCTGGAAGTGTTATTTCTTGACCTTTTCGAAGCCCACTATAGGAAATAACGGTCTGTGCATTAAAACTTTTTAATCCACTAACTTTAATGGAATCTATCGTATAGGTTCTCCCTTTTACAAAGCGATCTGTTTGTGCCTGGGAGTTTTGTCCTAAAAGAAGAAAAAGGCCTACTATTAGGTAAAAGTAAAACCTATTAAGATGTGAGTTGTTCGCTCGTTTTTCCAAATCTTCTCTCTCGTTTAGCGTAATCCACAAATGCTTTTTCAAGGTCTTCTTTAGTAAAATCAGGCCAAAGCGTTTTTGTGAAGTACAATTCTGCATAGGCAATATGCCATAATAAAAAATTACTTATCCGTTCTTCACCACTTGTTCTAATAAGCAAATCAACGGCAGGTAAATTTTGCGTGTAAAGATGCTCATTTATGGTGGATTGGTCAACTTTTTCGGGGGAAATTATGCTATTTTTAACTTTGTAGGCGATGACTTTCATCGCTTCTGTAAGTTCCTCTTTTCCACCGTAGTTTAGTGCCAGTGAAAGTACAAGTCCCGTATTTTTTTTAGTTTTTTCTATAACATAGTCCAGCTCCTCTTTCACGGCTGATGGCAATTCATTGAGAGCCCCCACAGCTTGAAGCCGGATATTGTTTTGTATGAGTTTATTAAATTCTTTTCTTAAAGAGTTTACCAATAATTTCATCAACAGACTGACTTCGTCTTTAGGACGGCTCCAATTATCGGTAGAAAAGGTAAATAAAGTTAGGTATTGGACCTCTCTTTTTGCCGCTTCTTCCACGATTTCACGAACCGATTTTGCCCCTTGTCTATGACCGCTGACTCTGTTTTTACCTTGCAATTTGGCCCAGCGGCCATTGCCGTCCATAATAATTGCAACATGTTTGGGTCCTTTTTTCATCTATTCCTTACAATAACACGGAAGATCGCCAAAGGTAAATGAAATTGTTAAACCCATAAAAAGATACCAGTCATTATTCCCAATATTTCCAAATTTATAGGCCATTTCATCGACATATTGATTTTCAGGATTGCTGCCGTCTAGATTGTCTGTAAAAGTATAGCGTATACCTGTTTCAAGCCCTAAGACAAGCAATGGATTTGGGTTTAATTTAAAGCCAAGAATAAAAGGAATGGCAAATTTTTCTTCTTTTCCATAATTGGTGTAGTCTGGTTGGTTTAATGGACCTGAAGGATTCACGAGAAGCTGATTGTATCTAAAATAGCTTATGCCATAAAATAAATAGGGGGAAAAATTAAAATCTGCATCATGGAGGTTAAATGTTTTAAAATTGAATTCTACCCCAAGGGTTGCATCTTGAATCCCATTTTCAAATGTATAAGCTCTGTTGTAACGGTTTAAATCACTATTATTATTCTCGATTCCTCTTAGTGTAGTAAAGGTGAGCCCTCCCCTAAAAGAATAGCGCTCTGTAATATTCCACTTATAAATCACTCCTACTGCTGGTGAATTGGGATCGAGATAACGATTTGTTCCAATATCGCCAATATAATTACTCCCCCCAATAAAGAGTCCTAGCTCGTGAAATTGTCCATGAGCAAAAAATCCTGAAAAACAGTAGATAAAAAATAGCAGCCGTGCTAACATTAATCCCGTCTTAAGAAGAGTTGAGTCTTTGTGGGAACTCCTCAGAATACTAACCTTAAAACACTGATTTTATTGTGTATTTCTCTTGTCTTGCCCCCAAAATAATTTTTCTCTAAGAGTGGCGTAAAAGTCTGATCCGTGAAGTTGTATGGTTTCAATAGTGAAAGGCGCCTTTTTTAGATAAATATCATTCCCGTTCTCGAGGGTTAATATTCTCGAATCCAAAGAGAGTAAGTGGTTTTTACTTCTTCCTTGAACAGAGATTTTAATTGTAGTAGTATCTGGGACAATTAAGGGGCGCATATTGATATTATGGGGCGCAATTGGATTCAAAATCCAGCAAGCTGCATCGGGCGCTACAATAGGACCCCCACTGCTTAGTGAGTAGCCTGTAGAGCCAGTAGGAGTGGAGATAATAAGCCCATCAGACCAGTAAGTAGTGAGTGGCTTACCATCTAATTCAGTATGAATGCTTAACATGGCAGTGGTATTTTTTCGATTTACACTGACTTCATTTAAGGCAACTTCACATTCTTCCAGCATAGAGAGAGGTTCTTTTGTTTGAATTTGAAGAAGTGAACGCGAGAGAATACTGTACTGCTTTTTAAAAAATAAATCGAGACCTTCATTGAGGGCATCACGGTGTAAAGCGGTGAGAAAGCCTAGTCGTCCGGTATTAATCCCTAAAATAGGAATTTTAGCATCTTGTACTTGAGTTACAGCCCTTAAAATAGTTCCATCACCCCCTATTGAAAATAAAAAATCAAATCCACTTTCCAGTTTTTGATCCTCCTCAAAATAGGAGTATGACGATCCCTTAGGCCCCAGGTGCTTTTTTAACCGATTGACTAGGCTAAATTCGTGCCCCTGTGATTCTAGGTAGTTGGCCGTTGCTTTTACATACTGAAGGGTTTCTTCAGAAAAAAAAGCACTGTAAAGCGCAATTTTCATAATCTAAATCTTCTCTCAAAGGTAAGAAAGTCCTTTAAATGCGTCTCGAGTAACTCTAAATTATGCGCTGAATAAAAACCCTAATTTTATTTTAAATTAAAAAAGAACCAAATACTTTAGCAAAGAAAATGACCGTTTTAAGTGTAAATATTAATAAAGTAGCAACACTTCGTAATGCGCGGGGTGGAAATGTGCCAGATTTGCTCCGAGTAGCTGAAGACCTTCAGCAATTTGGTGCACAAGGCATTACGGTCCATCCTCGGCCCGATGAACGTCACATTCGCTATGAAGACGTACGTCAATTACCTCAAGTACTTACTACAGAATTTAATATTGAAGGTAATCCCATCCCTGATTTCAAGGAATTGGTACTTTCAATCCAGCCCGCACAAGTAACATTAGTTCCAGATGCTGAGGACGCAATTACCTCCAACGCAGGTTGGGATACCCTAAAACACAAAGCTTTTTTAAAAGAGACTATTGCTGAATTCAAAGCTGCAGGAATTCGAACTTCTATTTTTGTAGATCCCCTCATAGAGATGGTTGAAGGAGCAAAAGAAGTAGGAACTGATCGGATAGAACTCTATACAGAAGCTTATGCCAAAAACTATCAGCAAAGCCCAGAAAAAGCAATCAAACCCTATATACTTGCAGCAGAAAAAGCGGTAGCGTTAAACCTTGGCATTAACGCAGGACATGACTTAAGCCTTGAAAATATTCAATACTTTGCTCAGCATATTCCCCAATTATTGGAAGTGTCAATAGGTCATGCCTTGATATGTGAAAGCCTCTACTTAGGCTTTGAAAATGTCATTCCTATGTATTTACAACGATTAAAGTTTTGAAACTACTTCACAGCACGATACTGGGTGAAACAGGTCCAGATTTACTTATTTTGCATGGCTTTTTAGGAATGAGTGACAACTGGAAAACCCATGCAAAGAATTGGGTGGCTAGTGGTTTTAGAGTTCATCTTATTGACCAGCGTAATCACGGGAGAAGCTTTTGGAGCGCTGATTTTAGTTATGAAGTAATGGCCGCAGATCTCGCTTATTATTGCGAAGCCAAAAAGCTAGAAAAAGTACTTCTTTTAGGGCATTCTATGGGGGGTAAAACGGTTATGTTTTTTACAACGCATTATCCTGAATTTGTAAGCGCTTTTATAGTCGCTGACATTGCCCCTAAATCTTATCCCCCCCATCATCAAAAAATTTTAGAGGGGCTATCCCGTCTAGATTTTAATACAATACAATCAAGGGGTGCAGCTGATGCGTTTTTAGCACAGTATGTAACAGAGCCGGGCGTACGTCTCTTTCTCCTTAAAAACCTTTATTGGAAAAATAAAGAAACCCTAGGCCTGAGAGTGAATATAGCAATATTAAAAAATGCGAGTGAAGCCATCGGAGCTAATCTAGCTGCTACAGCCCATTCCTCCCAGTCTTGTTTATTTGTAAAAGGAGAATCATCAGATTATATAGAAGCCGCTGACTTGCCTCTCATTCAGCACTATTTTCCAAAGGCAACCCTTATTACGATTCCAAAAGCAGGTCACTGGCTTCATGCTGAACAACCCGTACTTTTTTTTGAGCAAGTTACCCAATGGCTGCTCCAGCAAATTTAATTTTAACATTTTAGTTAAAAACGTGATATTTTACTGAACTTCAGGGATTATAGTATTCTTGTTTTATTTTTGACCCTAATTTATAAAAGGATGAAAGCAGTTGTACGGCGCGCCATTAAAAGTGACAGTGAGGCCATATTAAATCTAATTCAAGAATTAGCTGCCTTTGAGAAAGAACCTGAAAGTGCTCAGTTGTCTTTAAAGGATATTGAGCGCTATGGATTTGGAGTAAAACCTTTATTTCATTGCTTAGTGGCAGAAGTAGAAAACCAAGTAGTAGGGATGGCACTTTATTACGAACGCTTTTCAACCTGGAAAGGACCTACCTTGCATTTAGAGGATTTAATTGTCACTGAGCCTGCTAAAAACCAAGGAATAGGCACTCAGTTATATGCGGCCTTTATTCAGCAAGCGTATGCTCAGGGCGTAGAACGGATTGATTGGAATGTCTTGGATTGGAATCTTCCTGCTGTACATTTTTATCAAAAAAGCGGCGCGACTGTCCTTCACGAATGGTCTACGGTACAAATGCATAGAGCCGAAATGAAAGCCTATTTAAATTCAATTCAATCATGAAGGTTTTAAAATTTGGTGGGGCTTCTGTAAAAGATGCTGCAGGAGTAAAAAATTTGGTCCATGTACTGAATACTGTTGGTACTCAAGATACTTTGGTTGTCGTTTCTGCGATGGGCAAGACAACAAACGCCCTTGAAAGAATTATAGAAGTTTATTTTGAGGATAAGAAAAAAGTGAATCAAGAGATTCTAATACTCAAAGAATTTCATCTTCAAATTATTAATGAATTATTTGAATCAAAAACGGCTAAAGTAGTTCGTGCTGTACAGGAATATTTTGATGAATTAATAGACTTTTTAAAACGCAATAAAGCGCCCAATTACAACTTTGTTTATGATCAAGTAGTCAGTTATGGAGAATTACTTTCTACCACTATTATTCATCATTATTTTGAATATCAGGGCTGGAAGAGTTATTGGCTAGATGCCAGAGCTTGTATTAAAACAGATGACTATTACCGTGCCGCAAATTTAAATTGGGAAGCCACCCAGCAAGAGGTCCAATCTAATGTGAAAGGAAAGTCACTCATCATTACCCAAGGCTTTATAGGAAGTAGTTCAAATAATTTTACAACTACTCTTGGTCGTGAGGGTTCCGATTACAGCGCTGCTATTTTTGCTTACGCTTTAAATGCAGAATCTGTTACAATTTGGAAAGATGTACCTGGCGTACTCAATGGAGATCCAAGGGTATTTAAAGAGACCCAGCTGCTTCATCAAATCTCTTACAGAGAAGCTATTGAGCTGGCTTTTTATGGGGCCTCTGTAATTCATCCCAAAACACTTCAGCCACTCCAAAGAAAGGAAATCCCGCTTTTTGTTAAGTCTTTCGAAAACCCTGAGGCTACAGGAACTGCTGTTTCAAAAGGGAAAACACTCGACCCTATGATACCTTGTTTTATCATCAAAAAAGACCAAGTATTAATTCGCTTATCCTCTATTGATTTTTCGTTTATTGTCGAGGAAAATATCAGTTATATTTTTGGATTACTTCATGAATATCAAATGCCTGTTGAACTAATTCAAAATTCAGCCATTAGTTTTTCAGTTTGTGTCAATAATAAATACAAGCGTTTAGAAGAACTCGTATTGGTGTTGCGCTCAAGATTTAAAGTAGAAGTCAAAGAGCAGGTAGATTTATTTACAATTCGTCACTTTGACACGAAGGCGCTTGCGTCTATTCGTAAAAATGGAAAGCAAATACTATTAGAACAACGTACAGAGGAAACAGCCCAATTTGTGATGGGTTAAAGAACTAATAAGGCCACTTTTTCAACTATCGTTTGAGCCAGTTTAAGATGACTTTCAAAAGTCCAGCCACCTACATGGGGACTCAGTAATACCTGATCTGATTGGAGTAAATAGGAAAGTGCCTCAGGTCTTTTTTGGGAATTAAAAATCGAGTGAAATGAACTCGATTCATATGCTAAGACATCCAAACCCGCACCTAAAATTTTTTTAGTTTTTAATCCCTCTACTAAATCCTCTGTTACTACTGCTTTCCCTCTTGCAGTATTGAGCAACCAAAAGGGATTTTTCATCGCATTGATAAAGGATTGATTAACCATTCCTAAAGTCTTCTCAGTTTGGGGAATATGAAGGCTTAAAATATGGGCTTTTTGCTGGAGGATTTCTAAAGAGACCTGTTGCGCATACTGATCACCCTTATCAGGCAAAATATCATAGCAGAGTACTTCTACCTCAAAGCCTTGGAGCTTTTTAGCAAAGCTTTTACCCGTATTTCCATAGCCTATTATGCCTACTGTTTTTCCTTGGAGTTCCCAACCCCGATGTGCCTCTCTCAACCAATTGCCGCCCTGTATACTCTGGTGAGCAGGGCGTAGCTTATTCATCAAAGACAAGAGCATCCCCAAAGTGTGTTCGCCTACTGCATTTCTATTTCCTTCTGGGGCTGCTAGAAGCGCTATATTTTTAGCACGCGCATAAGTAATGTCAATATTTTCTAGCCCAGCACCCACTCTGGCAATAAATTTTAGATTCGGAGCATGGTCAATAAAGTGACGGTCGATGGGAAAACGACTGCGAATTACAAGACCGCAAAAATTGGGAAGTTGTTTGAGTATTTCATCCAGGGGAAGGCTATAGGCTATGTGATTTGTAAAGCCCAATGCTTCAAGCCCCTCCATCAAGGCGGGATGATTTTCGTCTATATGAAGAATCTCTTTGGAATTCATTTAAAAGCCCAAAACAATTTTGGCTATATAGAAAAAAAGGAAAATTCCAAAAATATCATTGGCAGTAGTAATAAAGGGACCTGTGGCTATGGCAGGATCAATTCCTCTTTTATCCAGAATGATGGGTATAAAAGTACCCACCAGAGCCGCCATCACAATGACGAGCATCATAGAGCCTGCTATGGTTAGACTCACAAATAGTTCCTGATTTGAAAGTATTCCAAAAACCATAATAACTAGGGCTAATGCCAAGCCATTTATAAGACTCAAGCCAACTTCTTTTAAGAGGCGATTAAATAAGGAGCCTTTTATAATGTCATTGGCTAATCCCTGAACAATTATAGCTGAAGACTGAACCCCTACATTTCCAGCCATAGCTGCAATTAGAGGCGTATAAAAGAACAAATTTCGCAGCTGAGGTTCATTCATAATAGACTCAAAGTCCTGAAGGATAAAGACACTTCCCAATCCACCGAGCAGGCCTAAAAAAAGCCACGGCAATCGCGCTCTTACAAGCTCTAGAATAGAGTCATCTGCTTCTACATCATTAGAAATACCCGCCGCCAATTGGTAATCTTTTTCTGCTTCCTCTTTGATGACGTCTACAATATCGTCTATGGTGATCCTGCCTAGTAATTCTTTTTGTTGATTTACTACGGGGATGGCCTCTAGATCATATTTAGACATGATTTTGACAATCTCTTCTTTTTCTTGATCGACTGTAACAAAATCAACTTTAGGGATATAGATATCCTTTACTTTGGCTTTAGAATTGGCTGTAATTAAATCTTTTAAAGAGAGCCTCCCTTTTAATTTATTATGATCATCAACTACATAGATCGAGTGTACGCGCGTGACGTGTTCAGCTTGAGACCTCATTTCATTCAAGCATTTTAGAACACTGAGGTCTTCTTTTACTTTTACAAGCTCTTTAGCCATAAGCCCTCCGGCTGAATTTTCATCGTATTTTAATAATTCTCTAATGTCTTGAACGTGCTCATCGTCTTCAATTTCAGACATTACTTTTTCCTGCCGTTCTTCGGGAAGTTCAAGAATTAAATCTGCGGCATCATCTGTGTCTAGTTCCGCTAATTCAAGGGCAATTTCCTTTGCTGAGAGCTGTTCTAATATCCCTTCACGGATATCGGGGTCTACTTCTGCTAGCGCTTCTGCAGTTGTTTCACTGTCTAATAGCTTTACAACATAAGTAGCTTCACTCAGCGTAAGTAATTCAATGATCTCCGCAATATCAGCATAGTGTACGGGTTTGAGCTTCCTTTTCAGCTTGGCGCCTTCTTGTTTGAGGATTAACGCTTTGAGTTGTTCTAAAAAGGGAGTGTCAATTTGAAATGTTGCCATGGTCAATCCTTTTAGTAAGCTGGATGAAGTCATCCACTGAGAGGTTCTCAGGTCTGAGATCAAAGATACTATCTTCTCTTAAATTATCAGGAAGATTCAAGGATTTTAAGCTGTTGCGTAGTGTTTTCCGTCTTTGTTGAAAGCTTAATTTGACAATTTGTGTCAATAGTTTTTCGTTACATTCTAAGGTATAATCTTTTTTCCGCTCTAATCGTATGACCGCAGATTCTACTTTTGGAGGTGGATTAAACACCTGCGGAGGCACAGTAAAGAGATAGGTGGTATCATAATACAATTGTGTGAGTACAGAGAGTATCCCATATTTTTTAGAGCCCGGAAGTTCACAGATGCGTTCCGCAACTTCTTTTTGGAACATTCCTGCTAAGAAAGGGATTTGTCCACGGTAGTCTAGGACTTTAAAAATAATTTGTGAAGAAATATTATAAGGAAAATTTCCAATTACGGCAAAAGGCTTTGGGCCTACTATTTGGGTCAAATCTAATTTTAAAAAGTCGCCTTCAATAAGATTAAAATCAGTGGGAGGGTATTGCTTTTGCAAAAATTCAATTGATTCTTTATCAATTTCTATCAAGTGTAAGGCAGCCGCTTTTGAAATAATAAATTGGGTCAATACTCCTGTGCCAGGGCCAATTTCCACTATGTTTTTATGGGGGGTTGCATCCAGTAAGTCTGCTATTTTTTTTGCCAGATTAAGATCAGTTAAAAAGTGTTGCCCTAATTTTTTTTTGGGGCGTACATAATTCATGGACATGATTTAATTAATTCTAGTCCTGTTCTAAAAAATAAAATCTGATCTCCAAATTTGCGCTGTACTTTTGCTCTCATGGCGGCAGCGTTTTCTTTTAAGTAGGCTTTGAAAGCCGACTTGTCTTTCATATGGTATTGTACGGCATAGCTTTTACCTCCAAGATCTTGATCTGATAAGATTTCAAAGAGTTTGGTAGTGCTTATTTTTTGAGTTTTATGCATTTCAGGAATGTGCTCTTGCTCCATCCATTCCAGCCATTCTTTTTCTACTGAGGGTTCAACATGTGCAGTTACATTGTAGATAAACATCTCAACTAATTTTATCAAAACCTGTATAAGGAACCAGCGCTTTAGGAATCTTAATGCCCTCAGTAGTTTGAAAATTTTCGAGTAGACCAGCAAGTACACGTGGGAGTGCAAGGGCACTTCCATTAAGTGTATGTACATTTTGTTTTTTTCCCTCTTTCGTTTTGTAGCGAAGCTGTAAACGTTCAGCTTGAAAACTATTAAAAGTGGATACTGAGCTGATTTCTAACCATCGTTGTTGGGCAGTAGAATAGATCTCAAAGTCAAAAGTTAGGGCTGAGGTAAAGCCTAGATCTCCCCCACAAAGGCGTAAAATACGATAAGGCAGTTCCAATTCATTGAGAATTGTTTTTACATGCTCAACCATTTCTTCCAAAGCTTCTAGGGAGCGCTCGGGTGTTTCTACACGAACAATTTCCACCTTATCAAACTGATGCAGTCGATTTAATCCTCTGACATGGGCCCCATAACTTCCCGCTTCTCTTCGAAAACAAGGGGTGTATCCAGTCAGTTTTATAGGTAATTCTTTTTCTTCAAGGAGTGTTGCTCGATATAAATTCGTAAGGGGGACTTCTGCTGTGGGGATGAGGTAAAGATCATCAGCCTGAATATGGTACATTTGACCTTCTTTATCGGGCAGTTGTCCCGTTCCAAAACCAGAGGCTTCATTGACAACATGAGGAACTTGTATTTCTTTATATCCAGCTTGGGTATTTTTATCTAAAAAATAATTGATTAAAGCCCTTTGTAAACGCGCACCTTTCCCCTTATATACAGGAAATCCAGCACCCGTGATTTTATTTCCTAATTCAAAGTCAATTATGTCATATTTTTTTGCCAATTCCCAATGGGGTAGTGGGTCAGCTCCAAGATCTGGGATCGTTCCAGATTGAAAAATTTCTTCATTATCTGCTTCTGAGCTACCCGCAGGTACAGACGCATGAGGAAGATTAGGCACTTGCGTTCTTAATTCAAAAAGCTGGGCTGTTGTGTTTTGGAGCGCCTCTTGGAGTGCTTTGGTTTGCTCTTTTAGTGCTGTACTTTCTTCTTTGAGCACATTTGCTTTGTCTGTTTCTCCTTTTTTAAAGGAGCTTCCAATTTCTTTTGCGAGGGTATTCGCTCTAGCTAGTTGCTGGTCCAATGTTGTTTGTTGGCTCCTTCTCTTTTGGTCTAACTCAATAATTTGATCGACGTATTCAGCGGCATCAAATCCTCTTTTTCCCAATCCTCCTACTAAAAGGTTTTTATGATCTCTAATAAACTGTAGTTCCAGCATCAGTCTTTTTTTGCAAAAATAATGGATTTTTAATGTAAGTACTTTTCACTTAAAGTTCTTTTACAAATTTCTTTATCTTTTTCTAATTGTATTTTTAATTCTTCTAAAGAGTCAAATTTTTGTTCTTCTCTTATTTTTTCTAAAAAAGAAAGGCGTAATTCTTTATTGTATAAGTCAGATTCACATTCAAAAAGATGGACTTCTAGCGTTTGGTTTTCACCATTTATAGTGGGTCGCACCCCAATATTCATCATTCCATTCCACGCATGAGTAGTTGTTTGCGCTTTTACTAAATAGACCCCTCTTGGAGGGATTAATTTATAAGATTCTTCAATCTGAATATTCGCTGTTGGAAACTGAAGAGTTCGACCGATGCCTTGCCCTTTTACGACAGTACCCCGAAGTTCAAAATATCGGCCTAAAAATTGAGAGACCTGTTCAAAATCTCCTGCGTCTATTGCTTTTCTTACTTTGGTTGAGCTTACAGTTATTTCATTACTTACTTGTGCTGGTATGATTTGAATATTAAAGTCAAATAACTTTCCATAGGCGATAAGGTCTTCAGCAGTTGCTTCTCTATTTTTCCCAAAGCGATGGTCGTATCCAATAAAAAGTGTACTGATTTTTAATTGCTCTGCTAAAATATCTCTACAAAATTCCCTTGCACTTAATCGAGAGAATGATTTTGAAAAAGGATGAATAATTAAATTGTCAATGCCCAGTTTTTCGAGCAAGTTTTTTTTCTCTTCTAGTGTATCGATGAGTTTAAGGTTACTTTCCTTTTGCAGCACCATACGAGGGTGGGGAAAAAAGGTCAGTATTGTGGCGGCTTTTTTCTGATCACGAGCAAGTTTTACGAGCTCTTTAATTATTTTTTGATGCCCAATATGAAGTCCGTCAAAGGTCCCAATCGTTAAAACACATTTTGAGTCTGGAGTATAATTTTCGATGTTTTGAAAAACATTCATAGCCATTCGCTGGTTCTAAGTGCGCAACAAAAGTAAGGCAATATCCCACAAAGACTAAATAGTTTCCTTATTTTTAACCCTACTAGATCAGAATGAATCATTGCAAACTCCATTTTACATAAAGCCTTCTGTGCGTTCGTTTATTACCTGCTGCCTTTTGCTGATCTCTTTCTCTGTTCAAAGCCAATTTAGTTGGAGACAAGTTGAGGATCCCAAACTTTCTGTCTTTCCCCAACCACTGGTCAAGGAGCGGTATTTCCAACTCCAAAAATCTTCCTCACTAAAAGGATTTTATAATTCTCAAGCGGACTACTTGACGCAAATCAGTGTGCCCAATGAAAATGGAGAGGAAGAGCTTTTTCAATTAGAGCCAGCCGCAGTAATGGCTCCTTCATTGGCCTCAAAATATTCGTGGATTCAAACTTATAAAGGAAAGAGCTTAACGCGTCCTGATGTTAAAATTCGACTCAGCACCCATCCAACGGGGGTTAATGCGTGGATTCAGCTCCCCGATCAGGAGGATTTATTTATACAACCTAAAAAAAATACACAAGGCGTTCATTTTGTCTATCAGAAAACTAAAAATGATCCCACATCCTCATTTTTTTGCAAGACCGTAGAAGATCAGTTCCTTCAGAAAGCAAGTGAGGGAATCCCTAATAGTGCAAAGCAAACAGATGCAATACGCATATTTAGAATAGCCATTGCCACAACTTCAGCCTATACTTCTTTTTGGGGCGATGATGACCCTTCAAATGGAACCAATATTGAAGATGCTTTCAGTGCAGTGGTAAGTACTTTAAATCGTATTAATCAGGTTTTTGAGAATGAACTAGGGGTAAGGCTGGTATTGGTGTCTGATACTTCTTTAATTTACGAAACCGCTGAGACAGATCCTTTTAAGGGAGATTATTCTGCTGAACTTCAGACAACAGTAGATGAGGTTCTGGGTAATGAGGCTTATGATGTAGGACATTTATTTGATTATGGAGAACCCAATGGAGATGCTGGATGTATAGGGTGTGTATGTGAGACAGGAGCTAAAGCGCAGGGCTTTAGCACCCATCCTTTTGTAGATATCTTCGGGGGGGACTATCGGAATGATTATTTTGATATAGACTATGCCGGACATGAAATTGGACATCAATTTGGGGCCTATCATACATTTTCATATAATACGGAAGGCACTGGTTTTAATGCAGAACCAGGAAGTGGCTCAACGATTATGGCATATGCTGGAATTACAGGATTAGATGACCTCCAGCTGCATGGAGACCCTTATTTTCATTATTACAGTATTCAATCTATTCAAAATTTTATTGCCACTTTAGAGTGTGGAGAGTCGGAGATTTTAGACTTAGCCGTTTTTACAATCGAGGCAGGCCCCGATTATTTAATCCCTACAGGTACCGCCTATGAGTTGTCAATACCCGCTATTGAAGGGGAAGGAGTGACCTACTCCTGGGAACAATTAGACAGTGGTGAAATTACGGCAGCTAATTTTGGCCCTAATAACAGCTTGGGAAGTATGGCACGTTCACTGCCCCCAAGCAGTAAACCTCTACGTGAAATTCCCAATCGGACGGATGTATTGTCAAATAAGCTTACACAAACGAATCCGGCTGTAGGGTCTAGTTGGGAAACAGTCTCACTGGTTGCAAGAGAATTAAATTGGGGGCTTACCGTAAGAAAAAGCCAAGAGACAGCCGTACAAGTGGCGCAAGATAAAATGAAAGTCACGGTAGTAGCGACATCCTCACCCTTTGCCATAACTTCCCAAATAAGTCCTGGAATAATATGGAAAGGGGGATCCTATCAAACAGTAAAATGGGAGGTGGCCGAAACCAATAAAGCTCCCTTTAATTATCAAACTATTGAAATTTACTTATCTACAGATGGGGGTCTTAATTTTGACACCTTACTCACTGCTACAGCCTCTAATACAGGTGAGGCTCGTGTATTTATTCCCAATACGATAGATACGGATCAAGCTCGCATAAAGATTAAACCCCAAGGGGCACTATTTTTTGCAGTAAATCAATCTAATTTTAGTATTCAATCTCGAGATATTGTTTTGAATTTTGATCCATATGAACAGGTCAATTGCGCAATAAATCAAATACAATTTGACTTTGATATCCAGCGTAAATCTTCTTTTGACTCTTCTTTTTCAATTGAAATTTCAAATTTACCGGCCTCAATAGTGGCTACCTACTCTAAAAACACCTATACGCAAAATGACACTAGTGGATCAGTGGTTTTAAGAAGTTTAGCAAACCTTGCACCGGGCGATTATCAGTTTCAACTAAATGCACAATATGCAGATTCTTCAGAACCCTTTTCTTTTGTCCTCAAACAAAGAACCCCAGCATTTGAGCCTGCGAGTTTGGTAGCCCCTGCAAATGGAGCAGAGTCGGAATCTTTACGCCCACTACTCATTTGGTCGCTGGATGCTAATGTGGACCAAACTCGTGTGCAACTCGCTACAGACGAGACCTTCCAAAATATGATCCTCGATACTTTGAGTAATCAAACGCAGTTGAAAACACCAAATTTAACAGCTCAAACTCAATATTATTGGCGGATTCAAAAGCAAAATAGCTGCGGTGACGCTACTTTCTCTGAAGTATTTTCATTTGCTACAACAGTAGTTTCTTGTTTAGAACAAAGTACTTTAGGATTGCCACTTGCTCTAGAAGATGCAACTAATAATTCAAAAGGAATTACTACAGCTGCTATAGAAATAAATTATGACTTACCTATACAAGATCTGGATATTTTGGTGGATATAGACCATACTTATCTTGAAGACCTTACACTTTATTTAGAGTCACCAGAAGCGGTACGCTATTTATTGGCTAGTGAACTCGGTGCTTCCCAAAATGATTATCAAGAAACGATTTTTGACCAAGAAGCTTCTGTCTCTATACTAGAAGGGGCTCCTCCTTTTAGTGGGCGCTTTCGCCCTATACAGTCTTTAACGCCCCTTTATGGAACATCTTCAAGAGGAGTATGGAAATTAATTATTGAAGATGGTTACCTTGATGATGTGGGTCAATTAGAGGAATTTAAACTGTTTTTTTGTTTAGAAGGAGTAACCTTAGCCAATAGTGATGGGGATTCTTATGTTGATATTCAAGACAATTGTCCAGAGCTGACAAATGAAGACCAATCAGATATTGACGCCAATGGCATTGGCGATCTTTGTGATCTCTTTTCGTCTCAAAATATAAGTATTACAAAAAACGACGCTAGCTGTCCTGACAAATCAAATGGGAGTATTCAAATTGAGGCCCTTGCTGATTTTGATTATCAAGCAGAGCTGCTGGGGGAGAACGGCTATAGGAAGCTTATTTCTTTAACAAATAGCGGTAACGGAATCTCTGATTTGGCCCCTGGGGCTTATTCGCTGTGTATTACAGTGCCCGCTTATCCCTCATTTGAATATTGTTATGAAACTGAAATAAAAGCGCCAGACCCACTCAATGTAATAAGTGCTTTTGATCCCTTTAATGCTGTTTTAAATTTATCTATGCAAGGGGCAGCGCGCTATTTTATTTCTTTAAACGATAAAACTTTTGAAGTTGGAGCTACTGGAGAATTTGAAGTCCCTCTTTCTAAAAAAATAAATCGAATCACAGTACAAACCTCAGAATCGTGTCAAGGCCTTTATGAAGAGTGGATCAATACAGAGCAAACAGCCACTGTATTCCCTAATCCTATAAATAACCAGGCACAGCTAATTTTACCCCAAAATACAAGGGTTACACTTTATCTTTTATCGGGCTCAGGAAAGCTACTCTGGCAGAAAAAAGACCTAGAGGCTTTACCAGAACCCTATCAGTTGCCCGTGCGTAATCTAAGCCCTGGCGTTTATATTTTGAAAGTAGTCTATCCGGGAGAAGTCCAAACACTCAAATTATTAAAACGATGAGAGTAAGTCCTTTTGTTTTACTTTTTTTACTCTTTTGGAATTGTGGTCCCGCCCCCATTCCTGAGCCACAGCCCGCTACGCTTGTTCTTCCTTCAAATTTGGACCGTTGTACGACAGCTACGAGCTTAAATTCAGAAGAAAGCCAAGTTCGCTTTCAATGGGCAGCTGCACTAAATACAGATAATTATGAGCTGGTAATTATCAATTCACTGACCAATCAAAAATATAGCAAAGCAACCGCTTTACTCACCGAAACAAAAGTTTTACCTAAAGGCGCACCCTATCAATGGTATATTATTTCAAAATCAATTTTATCACCAGCAGAGACGAAGAGTGAGGTGTGGCAATTTTATTTAGAAGGCAATCCCAAAAGCAGTCATTTACCTTTTCCCGCGCGGCTTATTTCACCTGATGATGAAGCTCAAATACAACTAGAGGCCAATGGAAATCTCTTATTTATTTGGGAAGGAAAGGATTTGGATGAAGACATACAGGCCTATAGTCTTTATCTGGGCGCAACAGCCGATGATTTAGAATTGAAAAAAGAAAACTTGACCAGTCCGCAAGTGTCTTTAACTCTTGAATCAGGAAGGACCTATTTTTGGCAAATTAAAACATTGGATTCGGAGGGAAATCGTTCTTTATCCCAAATTTATCGTTTTGAAACGATCAACTAAGATCAACTTCCATTAAATACATTCATTGTTTTTTGTAAGCCCTGCAAGCCAAAGCTTTCAATTGCCTCTGCACAGCGATCTAAGCGTTCTGGCAATTGCGCTGCTTCGCTTGACGTCCAAGGATCCAATACAAATCGAACCTGATCAAAAGGTTTATTTTCAGGCCCAATTCCAAATCTTAAGCGGGCATAATGCGGAGTATTTAAAGCGGCTTCTACATCTTTTAATCCGTTGTGACCTGCTGGACTCCCTTTGGCCCGTAAGCGAAGGGTTCCAAAAGGCAGGTGTAGCTCATCGGCGAGTATGAGAATATTTTCTACAGCTATATTTTCTTTCAATGCCCAATGCCGAACAGCTTTCCCACTTTTATTCATGAAGGTACTGGGTTTTATAAGCACAAAATGCCTTCCTTTAATTTTTAAGCTACTATAGGAAGCAAGTTTTTTTACTTCCCATAGACACTGGTGTTTTGCAGCTAAGACATCAAGGATTTTAAAGCCTATATTATGCCTTGTATCCTCATATTCCGAGCCTATATTTCCGAGACCTACAATTAAAAATTTGTGCATGGCAAGCGCTTCACTCTTTTTAAAGAAGTTTTTAAAAGAAAACATTTACTAAAATAAAAAAAGCATGTGATCTCACATGCTTTTTAAAAAGGTTATTCGAGCAATTTTAGCTCTCAGCAGGTGCTTCCGGAGCCGCTTCACCTTCTGGTGCTGCCGCTTCATCAGCTACCTCTTCTACTTCTTCTACATCTGTTGCTTTCATAGAAGCTCTTGAAGTTCGAACTTGACATACTACTGTATTGTCAGGATGAAGAATCGCATAATCCTCTGATTGGAGCTCTGAAGTATAAAGCTTATTTCCAAGTTCTAATTCAGAAATATTAGCAATAATAAAATCAGGTAAATTGTTGGGTAACGCTTTGACACGTAACTTACGCTTATTGCGAATCAATACACCCCCACCGATAAGAACTCCAGGGGCTGCCCCTTCCACTTTTACAGGAATTTCCATAGTCACTTCTTTATCATCAAAAAGACGGTAAAAGTCGGCATGTAGAATGCGGTCTGTAAGTGGGTGAAATTGGATGTCTTGAAGTATGGCATTAATTTTTTCCTCTCCTTCAAGCTCTAATACGACTGTATGCGCATTGGGAGTATACACTAATTTGCTGAAACCCAGTTCCGGTGCAGCAAAGTGAAGGGCTTCGCCTCCACCATACAATACACAGGGAACTTGTCCAGCATTACGTAAGGCTTTAGTCGCTGACTTGCCCACGCTTTCTCTTTTAGATCCTTTAATTGTAATCGATTTCATTAAATTGTTTTTACATTATAAATTTTGAACTTATTGACGTATTGGAATGAACATTTTTCATTACCTCAGCGAATAATGGGGCGCAAGATAATACTTTTACTTTAGGGTGACTAATTTTTGAGGGAATAGAATCGGTTACGATCAACTCTTCTAGTTGTGAGTTTTCTATTTTTTCATAGGCATTACCTGAAAGTAAGGCATGCGTGCAGATGGCACGTACCGAAATAGCCCCTCTTTCTTTCATTAAATTGGCTGCATTAGTTAGGGTGCCCGCGGTATCCACCATATCATCAACAAGAATTACATTTTTCCCTGTAACATCTCCAATGAGTTCCATATGGGAGATGACATTGGCTTTTTCTCTTTGTTTATAGCAAATGACCACATCGCTTCTCAAAAATTTTGAGTACGCATACGCCCGTTTAGATCCTCCCATATCAGGTGAAGCAATGGTGAGATCCGATAAATTTAATGACTCTATATAAGGTAAAAATATAGAAGAGGCATAAAGATGGTCTACGGGTTTTTCAAAAAAGCCTTGAATTTGATCTGCATGTAAATCCATAGTAATGATTCGAGTTGCACCAGCGGCTTCTAAGAGTTTAGCAATTAATTTTGCCCCTATGGGAACTCTGGGTTTGTCTTTACGATCTTGTCTGGCCCATCCAAAATAGGGCATCACGGCTGTAATATGCCTGGCTGAGGCGCGTTTTGCTGCATCCAGCATGAGGAGCATCTCCATTAAGTTTTCTGAAGAGGGATGTGTAGAGCCTATTATAAAGATTCGTGCCCCACGCACAGACTCTTCAAAAGAAGGCTGAAACTCACCATCACTGTATTTTGAGAAATTAATTTTTCCTAATTCTGCTCCAAAATGTTGTGAGATGGCTTCACCTAAAATTGCACTTTGTGAACAGGTAAAAATTTTTGCTTGCGTTTCCATAGAAATAAGATCTCAGCAAATGTAAAAATAAATTAAGCTTTAGCTTATTTAAAAATTTAATAAAGGGTGTAAACAATTTTCTTATTTTTACGCCCTATTATTTGGAGAGGCCTCGGTGGCGGAACTGGTAGACGCGCTGGATTCAAAATCCAGTTCTTTCGAGAGTGTGGGTTCGATTCCCACCCGAGGTACTTTATAAATCCGTAACTCATTGTTTGACATGAAATTGCGGATTTTTTTCTTTTTAAATGGCAACATATTGGCAACAAATTCTATGTTTTTCTGTAAAAAGTAAAAGCTAAAACTTCTCAAGCACTCCTATCCCAAACACAGGGGCATGGGTTTTAGAAAACGGTTTTTCTATTGGAACAGGGGGATGGGATTAGATATGTAATCCATTCTCTATATCTTAGAGGAATTATTAATCATAAATCAATAAAAATGAAAAAAATTCTTTTATTATTCTTTTTAACAATCTATTCATTGGGTTATTCTCAGTATGCAGTCGCAGATTTTATAGCCTTAAATGATGGAACAGATGACGACTATCATAAACTTGAAAAAGTTTGGAAAGTATATCATCAAAATTCAATTGATAAAGGTGAAAAAACAGGGTGGGCTGTTTGGAAAAAAACACCTGTCAATAATGAATATGGTGAAGAAGAGGCGCATTATGTTGTTATAAATCAATTTGCCTCTAAAGAACAAATGGAGAATTGGACAAAGAATTTTAATTACGATAATGCAGTTTCTATTATGAAAAAGGGACTCAAGGGAAAGATGTCTAATTCAGCAATAAATAAAATTCTAAATAATGGTTCTAAAATTAAAAAAGAGGTTAGGGTCTATCAATTAGAATTATTAGATGCTACACCTTTAACAGGAGGAGATTTAAAAATTGGAGATAAAATGACTTTTGCGCCAATGGTTCAAAAAACTGAGGATTATGAAGATGTTGAAACTTATATAGCTAAACCATATTTTCTTAATCAAGTAATGAATGGCAAACATAGATGGTGGGGTTTCACTAAGGTTGTTGAAAGAAATGAAGACGCATATGAGCAAATATCTCACATAGCATGGAATATTCCTATACCAGGTGCAACACATGATCCTTATATTGTAGGAAATGAGTTTGTTCAAAAAGTAATTGAGGATAAAATGAACAGTTCAAGGGAAATGATTAATTCTCAAGAACTCACGTTAATTTATCAAAATGATTAAATGTACAACCCTCCCAAGTGGAGGGTTTTTCTTTTACATCCATTCTCTATATCTTAGAGGAATTATTAACCATAAATCAATAAAAATGAAAAAAATATTTTTACTTAATTTATCATTAGTCGCCGTTTTTATTTTTTCGGCAAATGCACAAACCAATCCTAACTGGGAATATTGGACCAGCAATAGGCTGGAAATTAAAAAGGGCATGTCTGTAGAATTTGAAAAGGCTGCATCTTTAAAAACTAAAAAATTTAATACTACTCCTGAAACTGCAATTTCTACTTATAAAGTAATGACGGGGCCTGATCAAGGTAAATATGAAAGAATTCAAGGTTATAAAGATATAAGCTGGTTCAATGGTGTAAATGGAAATGAGGGGATGAAATATTGGATGAAAAATGTGAGTGAGTTTGTAAATCAAAATGATGGAAGAATTATTTGGTGGAGAATTAAAAACTTAAGTCATAATTGGAATCCAGAATCTAAACCAACAAAATACTTTCATAGAGTTATTAGAATTGTCAAGCCAGGAAAATTAGGGGACTTTTGGAGGTTTGCAAATCGAATAACAGAAGTATACAAAAAACATAATTTTACTGGCATTCAAGCTTGTTTTAATGTTGTGTCAGGTGGCAATGAAAATATGATGGTTTTTGTTGATGCATTTAATGATTTTACAGATCAAGGGAAGTTTCCAGACACTGATAAGTCATTGAAAGAGTTGTATAATGAAATGTATAATGGATCTTATGATAGAGATTTAGAGATTTATAATGATGCTTTAGAGATGTGGGGAAGACAAAAAGAGTTATTAAGCCTTGTCCCTGAAGCTACTACTGGGATGTAAATGGTTTTATTTATGATTTGAAAACACCCTCCCAAGTGGAGGGTTTTTCTTTTACACCAATGGACACAATCCAAATCCCGTCTTATCATATATAAACCAATGCTTTACTGAAGATTTCTCAATCCTGTTTTAGGGGGTGGTTGTGTGGGGTTTGTGTGGATACGTGATGGGGATTAGTCAACTAATAATTCTTGCAAAACGGAGTGAACACAATAACCCCAAAATAGAAAATCCTACCAGATAAATGAATACATATTGATGTCCTAAAAGACCAGGAAAACGATCAAGATAATATCCCATAAGTGGTCCTGCGAAAATATCTGGTGTGTACCCCGTAAGTGAAATAAGACCTACAGCTGTTCCAGTTAATGTCAAAGAAACTTTTCCATCTTGCATTACAGCAAAATAAAGTGCTCTTATGGCATATGTTCCTACTGCTAAAATGATTATAGAAATATAAAAAAACACATTTAGATTAAATTTAATTATTCCAGACGCAAAAAGTATAGACCCCAAAAGCATTATAATGAAACCAATAATTATCCAAATTATACTTTTTGAACGATCTGCCAAAAATCCAAAAAGAATACATGAAATTGGTCTAAGGTATAGTTGAAGTGAACCGATATTTGCTGATTCAATTTCATTGAATTTCATTACATCAGAGGCATACAGAGAATATATATCAGTTACTTTATAGCCAAAATAAGCACAGAGAATAATTAGCATCAAAAGCCAAACAGACTCTAATTTTAGAACTTTTAATATGTCTTTATGCGAAAAAGCTGAATTGTTTATACCCTTTTCATCATCTGGTTTAATGTCCAAAAAAAAGTAAACAATAACGCCTACAAGTGCAACAATAAATGAGGAAAATAAAATTACATATTTGAAAGCAAATTGTCTATCCTCAATATTGTTTAATTGAATGTTAGTAACTGATTCGATAAAAACAGAATAAATAAATACGGCAATTGTTCCCATTATTGCTGCTACAAGTCCTCTACCACCGTCAAGAAATCCAAATGCTTGCCCCTGATTAAACTCACCACCCCAAATACGAGTTCCCTTAATCATTGCACTCCAGAACAAGAATACAGTAGTAAAACCCCAATAACCATATACTAATTTCAATATTAAAAATGATGGATAAGCAGCAAGGACAGGACCTCCTAATGAAGTTAAAAGCAAGGAAATTGCAATTAGTTTACCAGGTGAATATCTATCAGCTAAAGTTCCTCCAAATAGATACGAAAAAACTGCTACAGTCCCATAAACAGAAAACAAACTGCCCAGCTGTAAATTTGATAAATTAAATACATCCAAAAAAGTGGGTCTAAAAATACGAGACAAAAAGTAAGGAAGAATAAACACTAATTCTCCAGACAGAACGAGTAGTAAAATACTGAGAAAAGAACCCTTACTTGATTTTGTATTTTTATTTAGTTTGATAAC
>Ga0255784_10000024_pt1 | contig 137889 bp, 143 predicted proteins | sample 101ome_14_FD_179982 | JGI IMG/M metagenome (GOLD analysis project Ga0255784, IMG submission 179982) | Coastal salt marsh microbial communities from the Groves Creek Marsh, Skidaway Island, Georgia - 101403AT metaG (version 2) | ecosystem: Environmental > Aquatic > Marine > Intertidal zone >...
TTTTTTTTTTACTATTTTTTAATAACATGCAATAGCATATATGTTATTTAATGCTATTTTAACATGCACACAGCATGTTTAGGGAAAAAGCCAAAAAAAAAAATATTTTTTGCCACCCCCTGTCTAATTTTGGCACTATATGGACACAGGCCTATTTATTTTAGGCCGGACGTACCATTAGACTGCCATTTTTGCCTTGAGTGCGGCATGGGATTTGTATCCGATGATCTTTATTTCAGACCTTTTGACATCCCACAGGCCATCTTTTTCGCGTACAATTTCGATGTTGGGTGGTGTATGCGGCACTCGCTTCACCTGTATAGCGGCTACACCGGCATGGTCTTCGTATAGGTGAGCGTCACCGATAACAATATGTAGTTTCCCTACTTTACGCCCCGTCTCGTGTGCCAACAAGTGTGTTAATAGGGCGGTAGATGCTATGTTAAATGGTAGACCGAGGAATACATCGGCGCTGCGTTGGTACATCTGGCAATGTATTCTTCCTTCGGCGTCAACATAGAATTGATAGGAAACATGGCATGGTGGTAAGGCCATTTGGTGCTGTTGTTGTGGGTTCCATGCACTTAGTAGTATACGACGACTGCCCGGTTCGTTTTTCAGTAACTCGATGACACGCTGGATTTGATCTTGCCCTTTCCCGCTGTAGTCACTGGTACAGCCTGTGTAGGCAGCCCCAAAATGTCTCCACTGGAAGCCATACACTGGTCCAGCGTCGTACCCACGGTCTTCGGTGTTACCATCCCAAATATGTACTCCTTTTTCACGCAGTATCGATACATCCGTACACCCTTTTAAAAACCATGAAAGTTCTTCAACCACGCCTTTAAAAAACATTTTTTTAGTAGTCAGGAGAGGAAAGTATTGAGAGAGGTCAAACTCGAGACGATGACCAAAGGAAGAGTATACGGTTCCAGATCGCGTAGGGCGTCTTTCACCTTTCGTAAGTAAATGATGAAGTAGATTTAAATATTGAGTTTCCATTTATTACATATGTTATGGTATTTATAGACCACTTACAACTTCATGTTCACATTGTTTCATGAAAGAGTTTTCTCCCTCACGCACCTTGCGAACACCGGCATATACGTTCGTCCCCCAATGGCCCGTGTTCAACTGAGTTACCTTAAATTCACCGTTTGCGCTTGCCGCGGCTGGCTTACCTGCAGCATCCAGTTTAGTGTACTGCATACCACGGAAGCAGACGGTGTTAAATCGTTGCACGCGTTGAATGTATTCATCGGCAATGTTGTTACGGTATGGTTCCATTTGATCCAGACCCATTTCCGCATAAACCTTTCCAGATCCAAAGTAATGTTCTTTCTGTGCATCGTTTTCATCAAAAATATCATATACCGTTTGATGGAAACGGCCAGTGATATCCAACACATCGTGCTTTGGACAATCGGTCTGTACAGCCACGGCAATCATACTTGGTTTTCCACCACGGCCCAATGTTCCGTCTGAAACCGCCTCCTTGAAGCTAGCTGGGCTAAAGAATGCGGTTCCTTCGCCTCCAATGTATCCTTGAGAAAAGATGTCTTCAATGATTACATAATTTTTAGGTCTTTTGACCACCGACTTGCTGTAAAAGGTATAGTGACCTACATGGACTTTCCTTAAAATATCATCTGACAACATGAAGTCATGGTGCCCGTGATATGTTGCTCCTAATTCAGAACCGCCCTTGGCCAAGATTGCAGAGGCCATACGGTAGGTTTGGAATGGACGGAAGAGGATGTGGCCCACAATGTTCTTAGTCGAAGCCGTGGCGGTGGTCGAAGCCGTGGTGGTGGTCGGAGCCGCGGTGGTGGTCGGAGCTGGGAGAACGACAAGAGCCTCTGTACCGTTTTCGCCAGCCGATGCGTCACCGGCGCCATTAAAAACGGCACCACCGTTTTGTGTCACTGTAGTAGCAGAGATCTTTTCAAATTTATCCGAGTCCGCGTCGTAGATGGCAATTTCACCTCCATTTGGAAGCCAAAACCATTCACCACATTGTCGATCCCGCACCATGAGATCAACTGGTTCCGAAGTAAACTCAACATCGAAAGATTGTGCCTCAAAAACTGGGAGACCTCGGAAAGTTTGAACCTTGTCTCCTCCATTACGGTTTGAAATGGCTTCCGGTCCCCGTTCCTTGTACGATAATGCATCACCGGAGACCATGTTCACGTAGATGCCCATTTTATCGGGGAAGACCCACAGGTTGGGAACTACGCCCTCACGTTTTAATTCGTGTTTCAATTCGGCATCCAATAGGTACAAGCCATCCCGTGATTTTTGTACACAAGCCCATCGTTTACGTTCTTCCCTGAAAAGATCGTTACGGCGGCTGACTTGGCGGCCAAATTTGCGTCTCCATTCACGGTAATATGATTTACCGCCTAGTAGAGCATGAATAACACCGAAATAGCATGTGGTATGCACAGCATCGGTGATTTGTTGCAGATTCAAACTGAAGTGGCGTTTCCCACGTTCTGTTTTGTAGAACCCATGTTCAATAATGAATGCAAGACCCCTGCGTAGCAAATTATCACTGTGTTTTTCAGATTCTTGCGTCACAAATCTGGGTAGACCCTGATGGGGCTCCAAATCTGCTAGAGTACGGTTAAAGGAGAAAATTTCCCACGAGATATGTAAATCATCGGTAAATTCCCATGGTAAGAGTGATTTGGTGTAGAATTCATCCTCTTTTCGGATCATAAAGTCGAGGGTTTCCTCAAGGTACTTGTTCTTTCCGACATAGGCGCGAGGCAAGTTGTATGTCTCATGACTCAATTGATCATCTGCTCTTAGCTTTTCATGATGTCCAGAAACAGGACCAAAAAAGTTAGTCAATGGGTGAGCTCCATCACCGGTGGTAAGGGTGCCCAAGGCGGCGTCAGTGCTTGCAGATTTTCCTACGTTGGATGAAGACATTTTATTATGACAAATACAGCACATATATATAGTATATTTTTCTTTTTACTAAATGGTAAGTGCCGGCGTAGCACGGATTTTAAGTCATTTGTATATATAAACAGAGGTGTATACCTAATAAATGGGGGGCATACTTTCCGTGTTTTCGGACTGGATGTATGGAAACCAAGAAGCTTCGATTCTTATCCTCGGTTTGGATGCATCTGGTAAAACAACCATTATGAATCGTTTGAAGTACGGAGACAATATGGTAACGATCCCAACCATTGGTTTTAATTGCGAACATATACAATACGGCAATTTAAGCTTTATTGGATGGGACATTGGTGGTCAGGATAAGATTCGTAAAATGTGGCATAATTATTTTGAAAATGCAGATGCGGTAGTATTTGTTATTGATAGTGGAGATAGACGTAGATTTTCTGCGGTACAAAAAGAATTAATAAAGTTAACAGAGCACAGTTACTTAAAAAATTGTGTGTTTTTAATATTTGCAAACAAACAAGATCTTCCCGGTGCGGCTTCTACCAACGAATTGTCAAGTATACTGGATTTGCACCGTATTATGCGTAAGTTTGACGCATGGAAAATATGTGAATCTACGGCTACTACGGGTAACGGAATCGATAAAGGATTTTCATGGTTGGCCTCTCAAGTTTAAAATTTTAATTTCGGCAATGGTTGTTCCGTTAAAAAGGAAGGCCAATTCCAAGCGGATGCCTCAATCTCCTTGTCGATATCTTTCTTTAATGATTCATCCAGTGCATCCTTTAATTGTTTGATGGTTATAAACCTTCCACCGTCCATTCTACCATTGTATGGAAGTGTGATGCGACCGGTGTATGTAATTGCCTTCTTAAAGAGACCTTTATACCCAACCCCCTGATCTTCAAACAAAGAGAGGGCTTTGTTCCAATAGTCTACCTTTATCAATTCCCTGATGTTAAATATATACGACCCATATAGATCCAATATAGTTTTAACCTGTAGTTTTCGTATTGCAATAATCTGGTTTATGTCCATATTCATGCGTTCGTCCACTTCTCTATATTCCTTGCTGTTGTTATAATGTTTTTTAATTATACCTTTGTGGTCACTAAACTTGCACATAAACTTGGAAAACTGATTAAATTCATCCAGTGTTTGTACATCTTTTAGTTTTTTTTCAATGTCGGTGAATTTATTATCAATTAAGTTCCTTCCATATACACGACCGGGCTTATGAATGAGCTTATCCAAGAAACGGCGTTGTGCATCGTGAATTGCGGTAATTTCATTGATGACACAACTTTGAATTTCCGCAACTGCGGCCTTCATCACCCTTTCCTGCAGTTCTTGAATACCCTCGGGTACCTCCAGTTTTTGAATACCCTCGGGCATCTTAGACATGGTCACAGTTGGCACCGAGAAGTTTTGTGGTCCACCATAGCGGACATCATTAACGTCAATTTTGCCCTGATCTTCGTTAAGAGTGAGAATATATTTCGGCATTTCGCACCCTTCAGGGATTTTTACCTCGGATTCGTATACTGGCATGCTATCCTGTATTCGGTCAAGTAAAAAGCCAACAATCACACGTAATTTTTTAGAACACTCATCGTTTTTTTCACATTTTATTATTGCATCTATGTTATCGATTAACTCTTTTATTTGCCCTTTCGTGATTCCAGCCTTTTGGGTTTTAGACCAATCTTCTATTTCTTTCTTTAGGTCTTTTAACAATTTTATTTGATATTCCTCTTCCTCACCGATAATAGTTTGAATTTCACATGCGAATAAATGCCACTGGTCCATATCCAATTTCTTTTGCTGCTTATAATCATAATAATTAAGACCATGAACATATAAATTGCCAAGTGTTATTAGACCAAATGTCACAATGCTTGCCGGTATTGCCCAAGTGACAGCTATGGAGTATGCCGCCAGTAAAAAATTACCTACCCATATCGACCCAATTCCAACAACCACTATACCAGCCATTAAAGCTGCACGTTTTAGATATGAAGATGGACTATTTTTAGATTCTTTTTTATTCCACTTTGTTAATATATCTTTAAAATTGATACCTACTTTTGTGTTATCTATTTTAAAGGTATTTGACAATATGTCACGAAGCGGTTGTTCCCTCCAATAAGTAGAATCAGGGTTGAAAACACATTTATTTGCATTTTTGTCGTACCTATATCCCTTTGGGCATCTTCCGTTTTTTCTCTTGGGGTTTGCCCCCCTGTCACTATCCGTAGGTTTTGGCATTTTACAACATATACAAATAATATATAGATATAAAATATTAATTTGAATAACGATTGGCTTGTATATAATCCACGGCGTTGGTGGGTCGGTGGTATTTTATCATGCCTTCTTTTTGCAAGTTTGACAATGTATATCTACAGTAAATACCAATAAGTTCCGAACCACACGGCAAACTTCTTCGTATGGTCGTAACCTTTTATGACACGTTTAAAATACCGGAACATTTATTAAAATACAAAAGCATATTTATAGGTTGTTTATGCGTTGATAAATGTTATATAATAAATGGTTGTATCCATCTGTGCTCATGTTGTCAATATAATAGATTCCATGGTCTCCCTCCGGTGCCGGTGCCTCCGGGTTTCTAACACCAACAACAAAAATATAAGGAAGTGTTTTTAATTGGTTATACATGGTTTTCCAAGAGTCTGCCACGCATTGTTTTGTGTGTGGCCTTTTGGTGTCAAACATTAATAGCACTACGTCTGCTTCCAGTGTCTGTAATTTAAAATGATATTTGATGTGAGATGGTATTTCCCAGCAGCTTACTATCATGTTTCCTATTTTTACCTGTCGGTGTATTTCAATGTTTTTGGTAGGTGTATAAAACAGTGTAAAGTATCCCTTCGTGATTCGTTGAATAAAAGAGCTTTTACCTACCTTTTTATCACCTAGGACTAATATTTTAACCTTCCTATGCATGTCTTTGCATTCTTCTTCATCCGAGTCATCTGATAGATAGGTCTTACGCATTATGTTATATTTATATGGATATATTTATACTACGCCATTAGAATATTTACGAATAGCATCCATCCCAATACCATTTTTGCACCAAGAGATAGAGTCACATAAACCATTTCTTTGTATAGAGGGTTACATTTATCATTTGTTCGTAAAGTGGGACACCATTTGCTATCGTTTTCTGTCTCAAAACACTTACAGCAATTGCCTATATTGAATAATCTTGTCGAACACATCAATTCTACCAACTGAACAAACCCAAAAGATGCATACAATAAAAATAGAATTAAAACAATGGCATAAACAAAATCTGGCGGCGAAACACCTTCTACTGCGTCTGAGGATGCAATAAATGCTCTGGTGATACACCAATACGCAGCACAGAAAGTAAACCATCCATTTAAATGGTTGATCCATTTCATGGCGATGTCATCGATGTATTCTACTACTAGACCACACAACTGGCATGATGCGGTCAGTACTGCGATACAAAACAACAAGTGTATGTCAATAATACCATTGATGAGTGCAATGATCATGAGCATGAGGGATGCACTGATGCTATATTCTATAAAACGGAGTGGATTCCGCCCATTACGGATCATGTCAGAGTATCGGTATCCCAATACTCCCGTTTTGAAGCAATCCGTCAGGGCCGCCATTAATTGAAAAAAGAAGGAAAGCATATGAAATGAAATGATCATCCAACCGTAATCCAATGCACATGCTTCGCCGTCGCAATCAAAGGTATTTTGTACAGGACCGATGCAAAATTTACCATTGTTTGCCGTTTCCAATGCTCTAGAAGCACCTGTACATGTACCGTTTGTAAAATCGCTGCGTTTCCATTCCAATACATTTTCCGTGTAGGTAATGCCCAACGTATCACGGTTGGAGTATATAGAGATCATCGCAATGGAGTTTATTAGATGTCCTGCGATAGCAATCCAATTGATCCAAAAGTATCCCGGTTTATTACAACTCCAAAAAGCTTCGTCAATATCACCAGAGGCTGCAATGGGCATGGGAACACTGCCGGGTTGATCATCTACAGATGAAAATCGTATACTAGAAAATTGAGTCCTACGAGTACGTCCAGTTGCCATTTAAAATAAATGTTTTTAAGTATATATAGTACATATTGGCACATTAAATGGTTGAAACGGCGAAAGCATACATTGATCACTTAAGACAGCCGGGTATGAGCTTTATGAGTATTTCGGAATACAATGGCAAATTCGGTACAAACATTACGGAAAACTTACAATTAGAAGATGCAATCAAGAAGGCTAGGCGTGAGATGGGTCCAAATGATTTTTTAGTCCAGTCTTTTGGTTTAAAGAGGAGACCCGCTGTTGCGCCCACGTCCAAGGCCAAGGCTTCCGTCGAGTCCAAGTCCATTGACGATTTATTGGAAGAGGATCTTGAAGATGAGTACGAGGAGGCTTGTAAGGATTGCAAGAAAAAGCACGATGGACGTTGTTTCAAGGATCAAGTGGATGCAATGCCAATTCAAGACGCACAGACGCTAAATCATTTAATTGCCTTTGAAGATTTGTCTGCCGATGTGAATATGGAGGAGCGAACGATGAAAGGAAAGTCGCGTTATCTTGATCAGTTGAAAGCATATATGAATGGCGACGAGAGCGCAGAGATTAGAATGTTCAATGGCAGAAAAATGTTGGTTTCTGCATTAAATCCAAACAAAGACAGTTTAAAACAAATGTTTGAAAGCTTTCCCTCTGGTCCACACATTATTTCGTGTGATTAACTATTAATTATATATAAATAGATAATACAGTGTTGTATATGAATATTTTCTACCAGACTATCTACCCAGCCAGTTTATTACCGTGGTGTATACTGGCTTTATTTTACATGGTTCATAATTATGTGTTTTTGTTTGCGATAGCAGCAACGCACATAGCAACACATGCGTGTATTATTTCACATATACCATTGTTAAAGATGGATATACATGTATGGAATCGTATCTTGCATTTGCAGCGTTTGGCTTTGTTGATTACGTATGCCTTTCGAAACCAGTGGAATCAACACTTTATTGCTTTTTCCATGTATATCTTTATTGTCACCATCGCTTTCAACAAAAAGCTAATGGATGGTGTGCTTCAGGATGGGCAAAAATGGATGTCATTTCCGGTACATTTAGTGTGTACCTTATGTTTCTGTTCTACGGCTGGATGGAAGCAGATTATAATTGCCGCCGCCTGTTTGGGTATATATTATTTGATTAAAAAGCCTGTAAAACCATCGTGGGAGATTTATAAAACCATACAGGAATATTTCTTTGTTCGTATGGCATATACCTATGCCCTTTGTATTTTAGAATGGTCTTTGAGCGATATGAACAATATGTCTTTGCCCTTTATTACGATCGCATGTGTTGTCTTTAATGGATTAATTGTATACCATACACCGAAAGTTGAGAGCAATGGCATGGATGTTGTTCCTTCGCCGGTAGGTCTACCACCAGACTATCCATTTCCACTGAATATTAAGAATGCCATGCAGAGATGTAACACTGCGAAGAAACTATTTAAGTCCCATGAGTTGTAATCATAGCATGGGCAACTATTGGTCATCTGATTTTTATTTATATTCACGTCTAAAGGCAGACGATAAATACGAATTAAAGGAGGATTTTAAAGAGGGCAATCCGATGTCGCGCTTTAAACATGAAGTATATGCAATGGCGCTTGCGAAAAAATACAAAGAGGACAAATCGCTTTATCTTTATTGTGGCTATTCTAGAGTTGCAAAAGCTATTATTGAAAAAATACAAGAGGTACAGTATTTGGTGATTACTTTTTGTTCGGACGAGGCTGCAAAGGAATGGGATGCTTGCAATGAACAAATGGATAAAGTATACGTAGATGTGGTCTGGTTGGAACGACCCTTTTTGAATAGTTGGGTGTATCATGTAGAAGAGGACTTTTTGATTCGAAAATATCAAAATTTTAAAATGGATATGAAAAAATAGTATATATTATATATGCTTATATAGAAATGGAAATATGGATCCCGGTCAATATACAACCTTTACAAGTCAAACAGGAAATTCAAGACTGGCTTGACAAATACAGTTATCACGCTTACAAAAGTATTATTCAAGACCGAATTAATTCTAGATATCCCAGCTTTAACATACCTAAAGCATTGTACATAATGAATTTGGAACAAAGACAAGTATTGGAGATAGAACCACATGAACAATCCATTGGTCTACCAACTCTCCAGCCGGTGTTATGCCCAATATGCCACGAAGAAGATACTGCTATCCGACAGACGCTTGCATGCAACCATACCTTTCATCACCATTGCATCCAGCAGTGGTTTCGTGTAAATAAATCGTGCCCTCTATGTAGAACTAATTATTAGTATTCTTCTTCTATGCTTACATCGCTGTCGCTATCCGTATAATCTTCATCCTTATCATCGTCCGACTCCTCTGGAATAGTAAGATCCTTCCTATCCACATCTTTTGTCTCTCCATTTTGTTCGATCGTGATGTTATCACCCTCCACCCTCATGATAAACCATATTTCACCATTGTATTTTACCTTGTGACCAACCTCAAAATCCGATACCGTGGGCTTGATTCGTTTCTTCTGCTGGATTTGAAATGGTTTTGCTTCATCTACCGTACCTTTAAAACGATCGGGTTCTTGTTCGGTGTATTTTTTACACATTGCTTTGTATATATCCTTGTCTGGCTTTGTCATGATACGGTACCAATCACCACCTTTTTCTTCTTCCAATATGTCCTTTTTAACACGCTTGTAAAAGGTTTTCTTATTTGGCTCCTTCTCCGTGTTGTATTCAAATTTATAAGTTTTATCCCCGTTGTGCTTGACCTGATGTTCAATCGAATTGAGTGATAATACCATTTCAAGTCTATCTCGCTGTATCCTACGATAGGCTGATTTGTTTTTGTTTTTCATGTTTTTGGACTCGGATTTTAAAAACTGTGCAGTAGATTGTTGTATTATGGTTTCCGATGGCACCAAGTGATAGTAGAGAAACTGCTCCTTTTCGTCGCGTACCGCAAACCCGCAATGTGTACAGGTGACACTGTTTACCGGCGTTGTTCTATTGCATGCATAACAATAGTAATTATCGTATTTTTCTTCACTATATTTTGAAACCGATGCTTGGTATTCCTCCACTGACAGGAATGCATAATTGTTGTATACTGGAACATGTGAAATATTCACATAATTGTCAAAATAAGTATTCCATCTCTTGTTGTCTGGCTCTCGTTCTGACTTTAAGGGGTCATTACTTACATCTTCACAGGGGTCGGTGTCGATATTACGTTCGCGCTGTCTGGCGTAGGTTATTTCGCCACAATTTAATTTTTCACGTAATTGATTGATACCCGGGTCATGTATAAAATCATCATATGACCATCTATAGTTAAGAGTTTCCATTGCTTCTGTGTATTGCTGTTGTGAAAAGAGTATCTCTTGTTTTGTCAACAATGCTCTCAATTCTGTTTCAGATATAGTATCTGGATTATTGGGGATGGCTTCTTTTTTAACCTCCTCCTCTGTGATAGAACCAATGACAACATCGGTTGGGGGAAATTCATTTTCGGGCTCTTGTTGTGCAAATGATGCATACACACCGGTGAATGCCTTATACTTTTGTCGTACATTGTCTTCCGAGGATAATATCTGAATTTCCCTTTCCTTTTCAATAATTTTCTGTAATAGAGGACCATCGTAATTGTTAACTATTTGCTGTGCATCGTCCTTGAATTTTTCGGTGTCATCGTCAATTAGATCCAAAACTTTTCGAAGGTCTTCCCTTAGTTCTTCTAAATCGGTGAGTGCTCGTTTACGTTGCTTTTCTGCCCATGTTTGACGTTTCATTTTTCTGTATTCACGTATGTATTCTGATTTCTTTGGCTCCTCACTCTCCTTGATGCGTTTACCCAAACTCGTTAGGGTATAGTTGATCTCCTCCTTTTCATCTTCTTTTGTGTTTTTAATTTCAATTCCTTTGCTGACAAAAGATACATATTCTACCTTTCTCAGTCTTTCTGGCAGGTACCTATGTGATTTTCTTCGTACCGTGCGTCCATTGAATTGATCTTGTTTTCCTGCCGATACAACCGGGTCAATGCAAATCATATAGGAAGGCGAACATGATTTGTAATCCACGCCTACTATACCAGATTCGGACACGAACAAACAATCTACGTATCCTTCTGAAAAAGCCTGTACATATTTAGGCGTATCAGTTGCAGGTACCGAGTTTGAATCTACAATTGCAAATGTCAATCGATTATTACTTGACATGCCGGTGATTCTTGGTTTCATTTCTTGTAGAAAGGTGTCTCTTCCTTTCATTTCAACATCATTAAAAAATATTTTCCCTTGTTGTTTTGATTTTGATTTGAATGGGTTGGAATCCATATGAATTAAAACCCGTTCGTACTCTTCAATACTATCAATGCGATCTTTTGTTGGTAACAGAACCGTTTGTTTATTACGAACCATTAGATTCTGTACCCACTGGTATCGTAAATACATTTGCGTCCAAATGCAAAAGACCATGGCATCGGTATATGTTTTAATTTCACGTGTAAATTTCTTCTTAAGATACGCTTTTGGCAATTCTATTTGTTCAAAAGTTAACCCACTCTTAATTTTATATTCTTCGCCAAGGTTTCCGACCTTTCCCGCGTTATCCTGACCAAAAAAAAGATCCTTGTACATAAGAGGGTTGTTCTCTATGAAGGTCTCGATAGTTTTAAAATCGAAAGAGGTATACTCTGGCAATGAAATAGTTGGCATTGGGAAAACATCGGTTGGTAATCCTTTTGGTGCTTTTATGTTGTCCGTGATTCCTTTACTATACTTCATAAAAGGACGATTCTTTACCAAATTCTCTTTTTTTGTTTGTTTAAAGGAGGAATTAAAAACATGGCCCTTCCAATTTTTGTTGAGGTAATAATCAATACACCGTTTGCGTATTTCACCTCCCAACTCTACCGGCCAGTCAGGAACATTGGTAACTTCTTTATCAATTGGTATTTCCCTAAATATATCTTCGTCCGATTTGTTTTCGTCAATATCACTCTGTACTTTTTGCGAGATGGCTTTTCGTAAAGAGGCATTGTTTACCTTGAAGACATATTTGTCGGTTTCCAACATAATATATTTGTTTCCAGTGGGATTTTGTTTCTCGACATATTCCATGACTATTTCACCGTCCTCCACAACATACAAGTCTTTATTGGTTTCCGGTACCGGTTTAAGTGTTCGCCAATAGTGATACGTCTCTTGCTTGTTTCCTTTTTTATGATTTGTCCAACGAAAATCTTCTTTTAGTTTCCATACTTTTTCGTAACGCGCTGGGTTATAGATTTGTTTAATTTCAGGACGTTTGGTAACAACTTGTTGGAATGCACGCAAATAATATGGTTCGCATGCGTCATACACGATTTGTATAAACTCTATCTTTTCCATGTCTTTTATTTCTAAATAGGTGTCAATGGCAGACAGAATTTTAGTTTTTCTTTCAAAATCTATCTTCCCAGTGGTGATATGTTTCATATCTTCACAACCATCAATCAGTTTTTTACACCTCGTATGATTTGCTTGTAAGACCTCGTTCGTGGGTTGATTAAAGGCATATTCTGCATAAAAGGCAAAATCATTTAAACTGCGCACTAACTTGATGGTATCGATAACACTATTTTTACCAAATTTATTTTCGTAATCTTTAAAAATCACAGGGTAAATAGATCGTTTGGCAACCGACACTAACAAATCGAAGGCCTCTTGATATCTGTCAAAATCGATATCTTCCGATCGTTCGGGTGTCTCCACATAATTGTATGCATCATTTTGTGTTTTCATCTCTTCGTCCGTTAGTTTTATCCACCGTTTTTTTGCTCGTTTAATGGCTAAACCTTTTAATTTTTCATTAAACACATAATCACCGGCTTCTGCATTGACCGGGTCTATACCCTGTTCTAGACGTGCATTATCAATATCTTTATTCACCCAAATGTGTTTACGCATGGCAAGTGCACGATGACACATGCGTAACATTTCTACTTTGTCATGATAGACCATTACATTTTTACCCTTCGCCACCTGTTCTTCGATAGTGGTCACAATTTTCATAACTTTGCTACCTAACAAATCTGGAATGTATGGAATATTGTCATAGAAGTTTTGACTCTTCAGTGCAGATGTCTGCTGCCTTGTAGGACACACATGCAACCATTTCAATCCCTTAATACCCTCCGGAATTTGTATTTTTGATTTTTTTAAAAAGTTAGTTAATTTCTTTCCTTCATCCCTTCCGCGGAAAGGTGAATATGGTAAGACACCTGTACTATCCGTGTAATTCGTGATAAGTGCCGATCCTGTTTCTACCGTTTTCAAGGGATCTTTGTATGTTATAGTAAACAAGTTATCGCCCAATTTATTGGCCAATATGCACTTTTCTAGAAATAATATGGCGTTCGCATCAAAGTCATCGCCCTTTTCTACAATGAAATCACTTAACCCATGCACTGTTACGCGGTAGGTATATTTGTTATACTCATTTTGAGTGATTAAATAACGTAGTTCGGACTTGGGCGGTCGGTCTAATAATAGGGCTCGAATTAAATCCATTGGTACTTCGATGTAACCATTTTCAGTGGCTGGTACCAAATCAGGAAACTCTTTCTGTCCTCTACTTTTGCTGGCTTGTAACACATATAATTTTGATAAGGCCGCATTCACAAACATTTTATAACCGTCCTTTGTTATTTTGTATGAATCTTGACCATATTCGCCGTTAGAAACCCACTGGTTTGGTGTTAAATCACTACCGATGTACATGCTCATCAGTTTAGTATAATTCAGTGTGAATTTGGTATCAATTTGTTTATCAATGACATTACTCTGCGCCACCAATCCTTGTATGGCATCTTGTATATTTGGAACCGTGTTGAATCGTGAAAATTTATTTTTCATTCGGGCTGCCACCACGTACATGTTTTCACCTTTTTCCAATGGCCTTAGGAGATGCCACGGTGGTAAAAAACGTCCATTGAATTTCATATTGAACCGCACCGGCTCGTCGAGCCAAAACTGGCGTTTCGTTCTTAACATTTCAGACATCAAATACAGTTGTGTCAATTCCGACCCGGCTGATTCTACTGGCGTGGCGGAGGCCAACACTGTAAACTGACAAGACAATATATATTTCCAAAGAACCTGCATCACCAACGATTTAGACTCTCTCACAAATTTGTGTATCTCGTCACAAATCAAGATGCATGGAGGTGCGCGGTACATATGCCAATTCATTTTTTTCTGCATCTTGTAAGACAATTTTAAATTTTGAGGGATTTGAGAGTTTTCATCACGTAATTTTTGTTTGATTTCCTTTATACTTTTTGTATCGTCCTCTATACCCGCGATCTCTTTCACCTCATTGTAAAACTTTTCCCATACCTTCGATTCGCGATATAGGTACTCACCAATACCCAAACCTCCATTTTTTTCGTGATCTTTAAAATTATCATACTTGACTCCTTCATCACTGACGGTAAAACCGGTGATAAAATGTTTCCCTATACATTCACCGCAAGAAAAGAAAATTTTATCTTCCACCAATCGCCAATGGAATTCCAACACGGTTTTATCATTCGATCCGCCATACAGGATGTGTTTTACGGTATCATAGGCTACTTTCTTCTCGTCATCCTCAAAATATCCCTTCCGATAACCTCTATCACATACCATACAATGACGCATTTCCTTTTGTGTTTTCTTATAATATTGATGTCTGATGGCTCCGCCATTTTTTAAATCCGTTAACTCCTCAGGATCCAAATGGTGATACTCTGGATACTCCGTTTTTGCTTGGGATAATTCAAGGTGTTTGTATGTCGACCAAATATAATGCTTTGTATCGATATCAGACATGCGCTTCACTTCATCCACCCAATGCTTTACCAACTTTCTATCGGGTGCAAGGATATAAATATCTGGCAAATCACAAACACATGTATCCTCTTCGCATGTGCATAAACTGTTTCTCATTTTCTCGGCCAGTAAAATACTATTTATTGTTTTTCCAAATCCCGGGCGATGACCTAATAATATTTTCTCCCCTGCAAATTTTAACGAATGCAACTGATGTGTATCTGGTTGAAATTTTTCTGTAAAACCCCAATCTTTTTTACCATTTGGTTCCGCCTGTTCATACTCGGTAAAATTGGAACACTCGGCCTCGGAGGATACCATTGTTTTGCTGTCTTTCTTTGCCCAAATATAATCCTTTGCTTTCTTCTCTTTAAATTTTTTGTCGTATCCCATGTCCAATACATCCGTATCGTAATCCAATATCTGTGATACATATGCTGCACTTTTATCCTCCGATGTTCGAATAAACATGCCCTCTGAATCAGTGGTGACCATCTGCAAATTATTGTTGTTTCTAAACAATCTATACCTTGCGTTATCACCCAAATCGTCGGCTTGTATACATTTTATACCATATGTGTCATCGGGTAAAGACGTACGTATTTGTTCTCCCAAGTCATCGGTCGACGGGGCCGATTGTATGGATATGGAATTAAAATCTATCGGTGATTTTGCACGATCTTCTTCATAAGATTTTATGGTGTTAATAAACACTTGAATGCGCTTAACTAGATCCTTTGCCTCAGGTGGTAAAACAGTATATTCTTGGTAAAATGTTACAGTCTTTGCTTCTATTTCTTGTTCATTCTTCCATCGGCTATAAAATAACAAGAATTCTTTTACTCCCGTTGGGGGGTCTTTCATGTTATATGTATCACCTTTCCACGAAAACGTATAATCTTGGCCAATATGTTTAATTAAATCACGTACTATACCAACGGTATGAGGGTTTAAATCAGTGATATAATTAAGATTTGGTTTGGAGAGAGTTTCCTCCACGTCCAATACATCTAATATGTCCACGTCCAGTGCGTCTAATACGTAGAGACTTTCGTCCATGCCCAACGCTGGTTCTGCAGGCTTGGTCTTTCCTTTGTATTCAAAATTTGGAAACACCTTGTCAAACCATTCATTTTTGACTGTTATTGGTGAATATGTTATAGAACCCACTGTCGGGTTTTCATATTTATATAATTCGCCGTCGATGGAAAAAGATACGGACCATGAAGTTCTTTTGCTTTCTCTACTGGTGTATATACAACATGCTACCTCAACAGGTGTTAATTTAAATTGTGTATCAGAATTTAATTCGTATAACGTCTCACCCTCGAAACGAAAGGTGATTCCGTTTATTGATTTTCGAATTGACGCTTTTTGATTTGATGTAAGTTTCCCACGACTAACATCGTCACATGTATATGATGTCATCATGCGATGCTCATAAGCGTGTGACCAGACTGGATACATTTGATAATCGATATGGGCATTTTATACTATATAAATATAGAATACGTAGATATATGGACGAATATTTACATACGTGTATATCCCAATGCACGGGCCAGAAAGTCGTGCCAGATAGCTATGATAAGGTCTTTTTATACGTAAAAAACTACTGCGGATTTAGCAAGCGAGCAGCAGCTAAAGCTATTAACATTAGTAAAGATGTTAGGGTCTTGGATGTATTGACTAACAGGTACGTAGAACCCATGGATTTTTTTAAGGGCATATCTGCCGCGCCGAAGAAGCTGGTCGATGTGTATCCTACTTTAGTAAAGAAGGGTATGCGCACCGTACCACAGATATTTGTGTGTAGTCATGGCAAATGGTGTTATGTAGGAGGCAATTCCGACTTTACTGTACCAAACAATAGTTCCAGTAAGGGTAAATCCATGTCACAGCAGGTGAAGTTTTAGCTGGGGTTAGTATTTCTTTTATAGATGGTAATACCATGTTTACATTTTCTCCTGTTTTACACGATATATGTATGTGTTCCAACTCGCTATCATCTGTTTTAATATCAATCAAGTCTATTTTGTTGATAACAACCATGATAGGAATATCTGGATTGCTTTTTCTCAGCTTTTTTATCCATGGCGCGCTATTATAATTGTTATCACAAAATACCAGTGCTCCATTGGCATGTTTATAATACTCTTCACATGGGCTTGAAAATCTGGGATGACCGGAGGTATCGTGTATGATTAAATTGTCAACAATGGTCATTTCTTTTCCTATTGTCGACATGTAACTATCTGTGTAGTAATCTTTTGCTACTCTGAGTACAAAGGAGGTTTTTCCTGTACCGCCATCTCCTACTAACACGATGTTTTGCATATCAATAAAACAGATTATTGACTTAAATACTATATAAGTTTATATTTAATTTGCTAGATGATATTATACGTGAAAAATAGTTTACTTTTTATGTATTACGCATTGCTTTGCTTTTTTATGTTGACGGAGCATATGGTATTTGTAAAGGCATTGTTTTACTACTTTTTTCCCGTGATGATGATTTATTATATGTTCATGTTGCAGACAAAAATACACATGATATATACCTACAATGTCATGGAGAGGAGGTACGTTCGTTGGAAACAGCTGTGGCAATTCTTTTTTCATACCGCAATGTATGTGTCTTGCACAAACTCGTTGTTATATTTGGTTTCTGCTACCTTACTGTATATGTTTTTGTATAAAGAGTTATATTTTTTGATACATTTTGCAGAAGCTAGATTGGCCAAGATAGAAGATTCCATTGAAGAAAAGATGCCACAGTATAGAATTGCACATTTGCATTTAAATGTGTTTCCGGACGATATGAACAATCGATTTCATGAAAGCTGTTTTAATACCAACCGTTTGTATCTATTAGAGACGAGTACATCAAGTAGAGAAACTCAATTAGGTATATCAAACTATAGAGAAATACGTAAAAAGAATAAAAAACCTAGGGAAATGACAGATAGAGAGAAAATTTTATACAAGGCTGCCGGAAACACTGAGATTTTGATATCGGAACGTCTCTATTTCATCTTATATCCGATAGCAGTGCTGATCGTCCTGTTAATATTTACAATAGCCGCGACATACGTAGAAAATTCAGGACTTGCTCTATTGACCTTTCAATTGATTATAACGGATATATTGAGCTATACACTTACACCGCCTGTATACCATGATTTAATCGTAGACTTAAATTATGCGGTCTCGTCTGTAATCTTTGTCCGATCATATTACAAAAAAGTATAATGAACATGAACAGGAACATAAATGGCACCAAATCACTACCCAAATCAACTCGGGGTTGGTTGTCTGCAAAATGCAATATCATTAGAATGAAAATAACAATGAAACAATATCGAAAAATGTCCATCAATTTGTCAAAATCAGACACGTCGTATTGCTGGGATCGAATAGGTGTAGGTATCACATAACACAAACATGGGGCTGGCTTCCACTCGTCATCTTCTACCTCTTGTACATCTTCCTCAATGTCTTCTTCTATTTGATCTACAGGGGGACCGAGATACGGCGTTCTACACATACCGCAAGATGTCTGACCATACATTCTCATGATCGTGACACAACTTGGGTGCACAAACATCGTTTTGCATGCGCATGGAGCAGGCTCTGTACATGGCTCCAAACATACATAACATTCTGTCATCTACCAAGCTAAAGTATATTTATATACTCAATATCTTCCACTCGTTTGGATACCGAGAAGAACAGTCCGCTATACATAGATAGATATCATCCGGACCAATTGACACCGGTGACACGACAGAAACTTCTACAGGACTGAAGCCCTCTGCACATCGATACGCAAGTGATATATGTGCTCCATCCTCCCTTATTTTACATTCAATGGCATAAAATTTAATGCTATCGATTTTAGTAACAGTAGAAACCAGACTACTTGGACCCGGAAACGATGGAACGGGTATACCCTTCATACTATGATGCAAATCTTTGGCCTCTTCCAAGCTCAAAGAATGTTTCACCGTGATATGTGCCGGAAAAGAACATGTGTTAAAGGCTTGAGCATAACGTCTTATATGTTGGTGAATAATATGATTAGGTTTTAAACAATACCATACACAGTACTTAAACATTTATAAATCGCATATCTTTATAAATACACTCTTTATGCAAATCCGTCCTGTTCATCGCACTTGAAACAGTACCTGTACGTATGATCATGACCACAACCGCGCTCAATCTCCCACTCGTGCTCGCATTCTTTAGGGAAATACTTGCGAAAAAAACCCTGTATTTTTATGGCCGCCTCGGTACGTTCATACGTCGGTGTCTGTGCAAACATATCACCTGCGTCGATTGGTCCCGTATCCACAAACAAAGGATCCAAATTCAAAGATTTTAATTGTTCATTTTCAGAACGTAACCTCTCGATTTCATCTTGACACTGCTCCAATTGACGTGCTAATACCTGCACAACATCTATACGACGACGTTTTGTGGCTCGCATGGTGTTTTTATCGAAGATTTAGAAGTTATGTATTACTCGGTATGCTGACATGCACTGCTCGGTATGCTGACATGCACTACTCGGTATGCTGACATGCGCTACTCGGTACAGAAATGTCGGTCCAGATGGGCCATATAACATCCTCATGCTATCTACCTATAACATCGTCCGCATATAATTAACATAAAATATCATTAACATGTTTATAATGGTTTGTCCCTCCTAAAATAAACAGTCCTGTATTCATATTAGCTAAAAATTAGACATAGGGGCGATTTAAAAAATTTTTTTTTTTTTACTATTTTCTAATAACATGCGATAGCATATATGTTATTTAATGCTATTTTAACATACGCACAGCATGTTTAGGGAAAAAGCCAAAAAAAAAAATATTTTTTGCCACCCCCTGTCTAATTTTCGGACTATATGGACACAAGCCGTGTTATTTTAGGCGGGGTGTACGCTTGAAATAGATTCGGGCCTATTACCCTGTTAAATATGTTGTATGATATATTCATGCTGTAATATATTGTGAAGTAGTATAAATAGATGTTAGAAATACTCCATATGGATTTTGACGCGAGTAAATTATTACAAAAGCAGGAGAGAATTTTTGATGATGCATTGCGTCAGGAGAATTTACAGTTAAAGTTAAAAATCCGTGAATTAGAAATGAAACTGCAGCAGATTCACCATTTGACTTCGCATCAATACTTTACCGATAAGCAGGAAACTGGGTTTTAGTGTATATATTAACATAAGTGTATATATTGGTGTACCGATAGTTCAGCCACATTTTACACCATACAGAGCATCGATGAACATGGAATTATAATATAAATATAGATATTTTTATTTTTATATGAAAGGTGCCGATACCGACACCGAAGGTACCACTACATGCACAACATGGAAGTGCGTGATGATTTTTCTGATTGTCGTGGCGATGATCTTCAACATTTTCAATATTGCCTACTATCTCTACGAACCTCCCGTATACGAATATGATAACAGTGTTGAAGGCAATTGTAGCATACGATACACCAACCGCGTACACTGTGGTCGATGTGGGAAATGTTCAACCGAACAGGATTACAATGTTTATTATGACAAGAGAGAGACACTCACTGGAATAGCAAAAGCATGTGCCATTCGTGATGTATTTGGTGGGCGGGAAGACGCTATTCAATGCTTTGATGACAATGCGGGACTGACACCCGATTGCCGCGATTGTTGGTTGTTAAATGTAGACTGCGATAGAGAACACTGTTTTTTTCCATGTTTATGGGAAGCCATGTTGGGGATGGAACAGAACAGAGACACGGATACACTGAGTAAATGTTTCGCATGTGACGAATATTATTGTTTAGATATTTTTATTGGTTGTGCTGGTATGAGTCGTAGACGTGCAGGAATTACGACCGATATAGACCGCCACCCCACGGAAATTTGTCTATGAAGCTCGTATATGGATTTTGACGCGAGATAAGTGTATATATTAATATAAGTGTATATATTAGTATATATTAATATACATGTATGTGGTTGTTGGTCGGTGTTCAGCCAGACGAAGTACCAAGTGATTTTATGCATGAATATAAAACCTTGGATATTGAAAATGCGGATGTGTGTGGTGAGATATTTACTACTGGGACATGGGTAGGCATCTTGCAGCGGTATGGAGAGGGTTATTTCGATGCTATTATGACGGATGGTGGGTTGATGTATGTTCGTCGAAACACCTCTATTGTGGAAATAAAGCACAAGTTATTGAAACCGAATGGTCTTGTATATAATTATTCGTCTGTGATAGGTGAGCGCGTGAATGATCCCTTAGGTCGTGGTCATGTGTTTTATCGAATACCAAAGCGTTTGTATACGGTGGAGGAGCATGATGCGGCGTGGAACATGTATCCTTGTAAAAGTTGGTCGGATCAATTACGTCGTAGAATGAAATTAATAATTTGATAATGTATTAAAATGTATCGTCCATACCAAAGGACATGGCGGTAGGTCTTGCGTATTCCCCAACTCTTTTTTCAAAAAAGTTTGTTTTTCCCTCCAGTGATATCATGGACATCCAATCAAATGGGTTGTTTACTTTGTAATATTTGTTGTATCCGAGTGCATTCAACAAATGGTCTGCCACGTATTGAACATACTGATACATTAGTTCTTTGTTCATACCTCTTAAATTTTCAGGCAATGAATGGTTGACAAATGTCATTTCGGTTTGAACTGCACTGTCCACAATGTCCAGAATTTGTTTTCGCGGTAGTTTGGGGCACATTTTGTACATTGCCACTGCAAAGTCCCTGTGTAACCCTTCATCCCGTGATATTAATTCATTGGAGAAGGTTAACCCCGGACACAGCCCTTGTTTTTTCAACCAATAAAGTGCGCAAAAGGATGAAGAAAACATGATTCCTTCCACGCATGCAAATGCAACCAATCTTTCTGAAAAGTTTTTAACGCAACCGGGTTTGGCTTCCATATACTTCATGGCCCATTGTGCCTTTGCTTTGGTACCCGGGTGATTGTCAATATGATTGAACAAAAATGTTTTTTCTTCATTGGTTGCCAGTGTATCAATCATTAAAGAATAGGTTTCGGAATGTATGTTTTCCATGGCGGCTTGAAAGGAATACATTGCTCGTGCCTCTGGCAATTGTACCTCTGCACAAAAATTAGTCACAAGATTTTCCACCACAATACCATCCGAGGCTGCAAAAAAACCGAGGATACAAAGAATAAAATCACGTTCGGTTTTCGATAGTTTTTGCCAGTCTACAGTGTCCTGCGACATGTCAATCTCCTCTACCGTCCAAAAAGATGCAATATGACGCTTGTAAAAGTCAAATAACTTGGGGTGTTGTATAGGGTACAAAACAAAACGATTAGGATTTTCGGTGATAAGAAGTGACATTTCTATTGATTTTTTGTAACTTATATACTAGTTTTTAGAATAAAATAGGAGATAAGGCCTATCGCTTTTTGGGGGGATAGAGGCCAAGCTCTCGACATGATTGTCATTGCAGAGTGTCCAAGTGCCATCTCGTTTCATACAAGTGGCTGTATAATGTCCACCAAATAAATTTCCAGAATGATTGCATGTACTATACAGCATGTACTTCGTTTCATTTATGGTTATTTCTTCGTCAATGACGATTTCCGAGTGGTTTTTTGACATGCCGGTAAAGCGTTTGAGATGCACCACAATTATATTATTTGGTATTATTTTTAATCGTTTGTGTGATTTTGTTTTTGCTTCACATTTATCACATTGAATTAAATCCTCGATTTCCTCTTCTTTAGAAAATTCATCCAACAGCGCTTCCACCTTTTGAACATTTGCCTGCATCTGGACCGATATACTGACATAAGGATACTCGGTTATGGACTCATTGTGACAGACCTGACACGTGACCGTCGATTCCAAGCGTCCCTCGAATGGATTTTTAATGTACTTAATCTCTGTAAACATCTTGTCTATGAGATATAAGAACAGTTCGTGTGCGTCGCACTGTTTCATAATCTTGAATTCATCGGTTTTTGCTAGTTCTTTGATGAGTGTATACAAACATTTTGTAGGTGCCCCTGCATAGAGCAGCTCAACGAACGATTGTACTAGAAGACTGTTTTTGTTCGTATCATGTTTGTTTAAGAGATAGACAAAATCCTTGCTATAACGTAGACATTGTAAGATGGAGTTGATGTAGCAGGTATTGCCTAAATTGGGTAATCCTTTTCCAAGAGACATTATAACAACTATTGTAATACTTATATAGTAATTTTATCATACTCCGATTGACAATACTCTTTCAGTGCCTGTGGTGTAGTTCGTTTACTTTCAACGGCTTCACGTATGGCGCGGGTTATGTGTTTTTGACCGTTTGTTAAGGTTGGTTTATTGATGCTATACAGATGCAACCCATTTGCTTCGGGTAAGGCAGATTCCAAGTATCTCGATTTTTCAATAATGTAGATGCCTGCCATAAAAAGCCCATTTCGCATCATGTACAAACACGCAGGGACAAATATCTTAAAGGAAAAGGTTGAATTTTGTGAATTGGTCTTGGCGACAAACATTTTCCAGTAGGAAATGATGTGTTTCGTATACTCGGAAACAATACGTTTCTGTTCCTCTTTTGTTTTCTGTATTAAATGTGTAAACATTGGTTTTCTCTTCATCTGATGTATGTATAAAGTCAGAGAAGTAAGATAACATTTTGGTTGTGTGTTCCTTTCACAAAAACGTCTGTATTTGTTGACCGTTTTTTGCGATTCCTTGCAAAGTTCGATGTACTTGTGTTTTTCTGAATCCATTCTAATTTTTGAAAATAATAAACGGTTAATGAACTCCTTGCATATCATAATACACTGTGTGACCCGAATATTATGTACACCTGTAGATTTTACACGTCCATCCTCACCTCTACTAAACATGTGGGGATCACGTTTGTCTTGTATCACCGTGGCTACACATCGAGAGGAAATATGCCAAGAACGAACCGTCTCCGATTCATATTGAACGCCCGAAATTAAACATACCTGACAATTATCCGCATTGGTTATTCTACCACCATCACAACCACTATGACAATAATGGATCTTACCGGTGTTTTTACATAAATAGATATTATAAATCGTTTTCACCGGCTTTAATTCGGGTGTAACCCAAGGAGGCGGCTTTAGATACTTGCAACATATCGCGTACTTACCACTACCGTCACAGTAAATGCATACCGTTAAATTTTCGATATTGCACTTATTATAAGAACACACATGTTCCGTACTTTGTTGACGAACCAATGAGTTTAAATGACTCGCAACTGTTGCCGGTGATGGACATCGATCCAACTCCATTTGGATATAACTATATTTATATTTATACTGTTCTGAAAGCCCAATCCAATATAAGTCACGAACGACATGAGTGGTACCACGGTCGCACGCATACGGCATCGGGTCCATACGGCATCGGGTCCATACGGCATCGGGTCCATACGGTTGCGGGTCCATACGGCATCGGGCCACTTTCTAGTATAAATATATCTGTCGTAATAATAAATGAAGCGTATTCGTCGAATGAAACCATTCTACTTGGTTCCCTTGCCAACTACGGATGCTAGACCCTATATAGACAAGCCAATAATGGACAAGCCTTGGTCTCAAAAGCCAAGCTTTTTAATGGTGTACTATTTAATCAATGGCAATGTTTTGACTCGAGATTGCTCCGTCAAAGGTGGTCCGACTCGCCCGGTATTTGTAGCATGGAAGCTGTACGACAGGTACATCGAATGGTGTTGCAACGAGGAAGTACATATATGGGAGCTGGGAAAGGACTACAATATACGTCTAGCGAAAGATATAAATAGATTTGAAAAGTATAAAAGAAACCCCGTGATTTGTTGTAATGTCTGACCGTTGTGACAATTGCCATAAGCATTTTTCGGTGCGACTCAAGTATGTAGATGGAAAGTGCATCATGACACCGCATGTGTATACTACAAATTACGGCGGTGAACTTTGTGGAACCGGGTGTTGCCTGTCATATATAAATCACCGAAAGGAAGCGCGCAAATAAATAGAAGTATATAAATAATATTTTGTCCGTGTAATACTACATAGAATGTTTTGGTTTCTATGTGGCGTAATTATGGGCATATACTTGGATCAAACCTTTACTATACCAAACATTCAGGAGCATATTGATCAATATAATCATAATGTTGGTCAAGGTGATATAAACTCTTAAAACACGTAAAGTATAGTATATATCTGATATTTAATATACTAAATGCTAGAGGCGGCACTGCTTACCAGTGGCATAATTATCTCGTTATTATCTTGGTATAAAGCGATTCCCTATGGTAGATTTTCCGGCGGTTCATCGTACAGTATACCAAATAGATGGTATATGACTCTAGTTAATTTACCAGCCTTGGTTTGTTTGTTTTTGTTTGTCAATATTGAGCAAAAGCATGTGTTAATTTTTTGCATGGTTCATTTTTTTCTACGTGCTATTGTTGTGCCGTTGGTCATCGGTAATATTTATACAAGTGACAGTAAACGCGTGTCTCTTATAGTAGTGTTGTTGATGGCGGCGTACAACGGTCTGGTTGGTTATACTCTGGGGTACATGTGTCAACATTTGGAATACGGAATGGAAACGTGGCTGAGCTGGCCATTATTGCTTTCGGCTGGGATGTGTTTGTTACTAAATGTGTATTACGACATACGGCTTAATCACATGCGTTGTTATATGGAGGATATACAAATAGTGGATATGTATATCAAGATGGAGAGCCTGTGTGCAGAGTTTCCATTATTATTTGCAGTGGGAATCACGAGCCCAAACTATTTCTTTGAAATATTGGAATGGTTGCTTATATTTATATTAACATGGCATACCGAGAGCTTTGCATATTTTATAGCAACATGGGCAATACTGTGGGTACGTGGTCTGTCCAATGACATATTCCTATCTAAAGTATAAAGGTATATTAAATATTTTATTTTATTTTAAATGTCTTTTGTTGTATTTAGAGAACATCTTCTACCGGACGGTGATATTTTCTACAACATGGTTTCGAAATGGTACAATGATGCATTGTGTGATACCGGTATCTTGCCTTCCAACTTTGATGTAAATTATAAAATTCGTAAACGATGGAAGCGCGAGGATATATGGGCAGTCGTGACGATACCTATCTACGTTCCAACCATGGAGATACAAATGCAGGCTATGTTGTGTGATTCAATGGAACAAAGTTGGCTGGACAAAAAGCCGAAAGGTGCATATTTGGTGCATGGTGTATTAACGGATTCTCAAGCGAGATGTCTGATATGTTTGGAACAATCTGGTGATAAAATACGCTTAACTAATTGTAAGTGCCTTTATCATAAGAAATGCATTGAAACTTGGGCACGTTATGGAAACTCGTGTCCTAAATGCTTAACAACTATAAATATGTCTAACGAGGTCAGGAAACGATGCAACGATGCAAACGAAAACGAAAATGTGAAAGCTCGTTGACCGAAATAATACGGTTTACACGAAGAACCAAACGTTTTAAAGAGCTGTACACGCATTTGAAAACACTTGATGGACTTATTGGAATGGAAGAGCTAAAAGAATCGATTGTTTCACAGATTCAATTTATAATTACGACCGGTGGAAAATTGGATTCACATTTTTTGAATACATCGTTGGTGGGCCCACCCGGAACTGGAAAGACAACGGTTGCTGAGATCCTGTACAACATATGGATGTCTTTAGGAATATTTAATGACGATATGTCCTTTACTATACTACATCGAAGTGATTTTGTGGGTTCTTACATGGGTCATACTGCCAACAAGACGCGTAAGATACTGAACAAGTATGCTGGCGGTGTTATTTTTATCGACGAAGCTTATTCATTGATGAACGGTGAAAAGGATGAGTATGGTAAGGAATGTTTGGATCAATTGTGTGCTTTTATGGGCGAGGAAAAATCAAATACCATTGTGATCATTGCAGGGTATGAAGACCAAATAAACTCTCAATTTTTCGATGCAAACCCCGGCTTAAAACGAAGATTTGGATGGACCTTTTCTATCAAAGCCTATACGTACTTGGAATTGTTTCAAATTTTTGAACGACAGCTGAAAATGTGTGGTTGGTCGGTCGATAAAAAAGCAGTGTCACTGTTTCAAGAGTACTTTTCAAAATTTAAAAATGCAGGTGGAGATACAGAAAACATATGTTTTCAATCAAAATTACAATATTCACGCGAAAATTGGATGAAAAAGAAACAAAACAAACATCTAACCTTTCAACATGTACATAAAGCGATGAAAGGTTATTTTAGAGAAGAAACAACTACCGAATTTAATATGTATATTTAATAACGTAAATCTTTAAACTCAACACGACTGTCGCGTAAATTTTGTAATTTCACCTCCGTCCGTTTTATTTGATCCTCTTTGTCGAGGTAGGGTTTGGTGCTTTGAATCAGGGGTATTCCGACAGACAGACCAATCACCGAAAATAATACAACCCCCCATTGAATAGCACGCCAGTCCAAATCGGTAAAATCCATATCTTCTCCCATTTCTTTGTAGCCTTCAAATATATTTCCAAGAAGAACCCACGACAGGGTAACCTTGGAGGTCACTGACATTAGGATGTAAATTTCATCTTCATAGGTAGGGCGAAAGATTTTTACAACGCCAAAGCCAATGTAGAACAAGGCATAAAACACACCCATGACCAAAAAATATTCGGTTGCAATACCCTCGAGTAAAAAGGCATTGGTCATCACCACCTGAATCTGTGCTGCTAGCAACACAAAACCGCTGGTCAATAAGAGCGTACGGTTCTCGCCTTCAGATGCATGACCAATCATTTGCATGACCACGTTGACAATTATTACATATAACAATGTACTCAGGGGAATAGAACCAGTTCCCAATATCAAAGCCACTTGTAAAATACCAGCCGTGAAAGAATATTCAATGGTACGACGAAGTCCTTCGTACTTGCGCATTTTCTCATCACTAACCAGCAGAAAAATGGCTATCAAATGTGAAAAAAGGGTGAGTGCTTCATTTGCGGCAACCCACACCATCGGATTTTGTTCAAGAAGCGTTTCATGAGTCGTCTCCATACGAACCGGAGAAGACAAATACATATGTTTTGGTAAAGTGACTTGGGCTTTTACATCAACATGTACCACGGTTGCCATAACACAGGAAATCAAATGAATAACCGCCGCAGCAATGTGTAAATACAACAATAACATTTGGAACCCTTATCACTATATTTATATAGATTTTCCCTTAATCGAACAAATTTTATAGGAATGATATTTAACAATGTTGTGTTTTATCCGGTAGAAATACATTTAAATCCGATACATATAATTTAGTATACAGATACATCATTATTTACACGAATGTGTTCCATTTGGGAACGTTGAAGACTTAATAACATCTCCAAGTGTTGAACACGCTGACGAAGTTCTTCAATAGTACTTCCGGCCTCAAAACACGCCTGACGCATTAATAGATTGTCCTTTTCTAGTTGGTCAACATATTCCTCTGTTATTTGCCGCTGGCGTTTTCTAGGCATATCGTCCCCCTCGTTACACGACTTTCGTTTGTGCGTAATCTGTTCGTAACATACGCGCTTTTCATTATAATCTATATCCTCCTCGTCACGTGATCGTTTGGGCATTTTAAAAAAAGATATCAGTTATTTATACTTTAATTTGTCTACACGGCAACCACTTCTCAATGATTGAATTTGATATGCTGTCCGAATTGCCGGTTTGAATGCCACATACAGAAGTTATATAAAACTGAATATAATCGCGCATGGTTGTCGGGCCACTTCCACCGATCGAATGACGGCTATAATTGGCTACAATATTGGCTACCAACTGCTCCAAACTATGAATATTGTTTTGAAACAACGCACGCTCACACGATGGGCCCAACCATTTTATTACTTGTAGGCTGGTACAATGTGTAGGGTAGATTGGACCAGACAGATTCTGTATGCCGGTATAATACAGTAATTCTACCAATGCTTTTGCATCTGGTAGAGCAGAATGGTTGTCTACAATCCGCTTGCGCATGATGTTCAAATACAAATCATGCAGTGTGTACGAGGCCTGCTTTGGTATCGCCTTCCTACAATACAATAAAGAATCCAAAAAGTACCACGAATAAGGCAAGATCAAACCACGACGTTTGGACTCGATCTCCAACATAATCTTATCGCTCTTAAAATTATTATGCGAGATAAATAAACGAGGTCCGGCACCAAAAGAATTGACAAATTCCAAAAACATATTCCAACCAAAATGAAAGCCCATTGCATTCTTACTTTTCAAAAATTCCTCCGTTACATTGGCAAATTCATCGCTCATAGGAGGAGGCAAAGGACGTATGGCTGGATCCATTGTAATGGAGATCTGACGACCAGACAGTAAATGAACAACGCCAATTTCCCATATGTAACATCGGTTTAAATCATTTGGAACGCCTACATATTCTAAATCGAATACAAATGTACAAGGTAGAAACCTTTGAAAATCGCTAGGTGTCATCAGTGTACCCATGATATAACAAATACAAAATAATCTTATATACACTACTTTATAAATTTATCCAAGTAATTTCTATAGCCATCATTGTATAGTTCGCACATCTTCCTTTGGTAGTCCTCACCGGTATTGTAGCGGGATGTCAGTGTAGTAAACAAAGGCTTCCACAACATTGCACATGCCTCGGGCGCAGTATAAAATGCCTTTTTATATAGAGACTGTAGAGGACTCGTATCTACATGTTTTGGTATACATTCGATCAAATGTTTTATTGTGGTGGCAATGTGAGCAGCTTCCTCACACATTCTACAAAATGGCCCGACATGTTATATATGCACAAATACATCAAGGTATACACTTACGCACACACACCCTGTTCACACACACGCTTGTGTAAAGCACACTTACGCAAAGCACACTTACGCAAAGGTCACTTACAAACATGAACAACGCACTCGTATTATCACTTCTCATCAGCGCAGTCAACCCGGTGTACATCCCGAACGACCCAAGAATGAAACTAGCGGTATTAAAACAACGCGCCACACACGCGCCACCCCAAAAGAAAATATATAAAGGTTATAAACCGTACAAAGGTTATTTGCGCAGACACCGCACTAATAACAAAAACACCGCACCTTTTCAGCGTAAGAAGGTATAAATACCACGGTATATAATTAAAAGAAAGATGGCATCTATCAAAGAATTGATTCAGAAAGGGAACATCCAAGATAAAAGTAAACTGCCAAATATGTATTTATTCTTAAATATGTATAACAAAGGTATATTTAAAATTGTTTACGAAAACGAAAAGTATTTTTCAATCGTACCTTCCAACAAAGACGGTCCACAGCCTCTTGATAACACTGCAAAAAGCCCAATGTCTCTTATTCATGCGCTCGTATGTCCGAAGGCCAGAATATGGAATGCCGTGGACATAGAAGAAATGAAACAATTCGATAAAGTTATGGCATTGGAGTGTGCAAATGAAAGCGTCCGACGTTTGCGCGAAAGTGAGTTTCACCCCGGGTGTTTATATGATCGATTAAAGGAAGTAAATGAAAAAAAAATGTGGTCTGATGTGGCAGAGAAAACCAACGATTTGGAAAAAGCGAAAGAATTGAGTATGACCATCGAGTATTCCTTTCATCTCTATCCATATAACTCGGTCAATCATTTGCACATGCATGTATGGTGTCCAAAACTAGCAACTAAGAGTTATGACCTTCAGATGCAAAAAAATCCTAATAAAAACGCACCGATGGATAAAGTCTTACAAACACTGTAATATCTTCGTGGTGAATCTTCCAGTGAAGAGGAACACGATACTTCTAGCGATTCTGACAGTTCTGGTGAAGACATGATGTCTTTTAAATTTTAAGTCGTTTACGACGTTTATAAGGTCTTTCACTCGCATATTCTATAACAGAAATATACACTAGATCGCTTAGACCTCTTCCATTGTAAGCCCAAAAAACACTGCCATCCATACAGTCTTGCCAATCGATCATGTTGTCATCGGTAGGCATGCCATTCGTATCAATGTAGAGTATAATCGTCAATTCTTTATCCACCAACTTTATACTTTTTTCTTTGTATGGTAGAAAGGCGTCCGATGTAGCTATGTTAACTTGCATTTAAAATACACGTATATTTACTTATAGTAATTATTAACCATACATGCTACGCATTTTTGCATAATCACCGGCGGCTTGTTCGAACATGTGCTTACAGGCGGCGGCCGGACCCTTTTCTTGCCACACCTCGACGGCTTTTCGATTGGGGGAGTCCATTCTTTCGGTCTGAATACGCAGTATAACAGGTGGTGCTACTGTCGTAACAGTTTTTTCGCTGGCACGGTGATTATACATATCGCGAATGGCCGCTTGGATCTTTCGGTGCATGCACGCGTACGCGCTAGAGTCGTAATCCATGTCCAGTATAAACCCGTGCATGACACGAAATTCGGGTGTATCATTTTGCCACCAAGAGAACCCCGTATCTTTTGGCGGACCCTTGATGTACATGGAAATGATCTTGTCGCGCAGTTCATGCTCTTCGATAAAGGTTAATGCTTTCTTACAATCACGTTCCCAATTCATGTTTGCTTTTGTGACACTTGATATACTTTAGTTTGATAATATATGCACGACTGTATAGGTGTGGGCATGGACGACTGTATGGGTATGGTCATGCGTGTATATACATGTGGGCATCTCATAATGCCACGATATCGGGCCACTTTGACTATATTAGTAACCATATATACACATAAATGTCGGATGACATTATAGCACTCGTAGCAGTATTAGCAGTTGTTTCGGTTATAATGGCTGGTGTAATTATATACCAATGTTGTTGTAAAAAATCGGAAAGAACTGTAAATGAGGAATTTCGACAACAAGCTATGGAAATAGAAAAACAATTAGAAAAGAAGGGAATTACAATAAGGTTTTAGTATGAAGGGGAATCAAACCCCAACTTGTCATCAGACATACTTTGCAGGATATATCGCTTGAAGTTATGCAAACAGCATGAAACCGTGTTTACAAAACGCTACACCATATCCATCTCCATTGTGGTCCTGTCCATTGTGGCCCGGACACAGGCCTCCTCATAGGTAAAACCCGCTGTTGTAGATCACGGGGCGATTCGTATTGTCAAAGAAAGACCACCGACCGAATCTGAAGTTGGGAAGCCTCGCTCCGCGATGACAACCCGTTTGTGTACGCCAGTTTTAGGTCATGGCACGAAGACCAGCGCATAAAAAGGGATGGTTAATTAAAAAGAAAAAATATTTGAATAATTCATGGGCGATTCCGGTGGGCGAGTTCTATACATTCTATATGATATTTTTGGGGGATATATATACGTCGTTTTTTTTTTCACTTTCAACCGATATATTGTATATTAATAAACGCACAATTAAGAAATGGAAGTACGCGGATGTAAAAAGTGTGGTAGCACTATATGTATAACGGCTAGCGCTGGTGGTGGTGTTACCGCACTTGGAGTGTTGGCTCCTATACCTTACATGATTTGGAATACATTAGTACAGTGCCTTTGTTCATTTTGTGTTTGTCCCATGGCATGTTTGTCAGGAAACGGATGTTTATGTGGCGTCGTCGGGGGCACGTTCTGTAGTGATCTTTTATTACCTGTGTGGTGCTGTGCAGCCCCCCACTGTGCATGTGGCTCGTGTGCTTCGCTCGGTACAGTGTGGATGCAAATAATTACATTTGCTGGATTTGGAGGAGCTGCATGGTACGTTGGATTGGCAGATGTGCTTATCATTGTTGGCATGGTGGCTTGCATGATGGCATTAGTATTGTGGGGTATTATGTGCTTTGGGGAACAGGACAATACGAAAGCAACTTCAGAAGAACAGGAATCGATGATTACGGCAGACTCAACAGAAGACAAACCCCCTCCCACCGGAGCAATGAAATTTTAATTATATATTTATATATTTGTGTCTTTATCTCGGTCCACTTAGGTGTACCACCACTTGGGTGTACCACTTAGGTCTATATTTACCAATTATCTATGTCCACGATTTATGAAAGCGCCCAACAAGCAATAAACACCTTGAACATCCCCGCGAAATGGCGGAAGGGTAAAATGGAGTCCAAATTAAAAAAGGTCGGCCAGTGGATCCGCCACGAAAAGCAATATGCCCTTTCCGAGATGATTAATACTATATGCAGTCAATGGACAAGTAAAGGACCCAAGGTTGCATACAATAATGATGGTGATATTTTGGTGTTTGCGGATGTATACAATGACCCGGGTATCGCACAAAAGATGGAAAGGGTTGTTAACATATGCCGAGACAACAATGTCTGGGCAACATCCTTTATCTTGAGTTATCCACGACTGAAGTTTACAGATCTGTATGCGGAAAAGGATACAAAAATACGTCACTACGGTTACGAAGGGTTTTACCGTGGAAACATAGCGGGTGTACGTATACGTATTTAAATCATATTATATATTGTATCTTCACCTTTAAAATTACGATCCGTTCTTTGATCCAAACAACCATCAATGGTATCCAGTTTCCATTGAATGGATTTATAAATGTAGGGGTCCAGTGTATCCTTGCATATCACATATTGTATATGACATGGGTTTTCTTGACCAATTCTATGTACACGGTCTTCACTCTGCATCAAAACCCCCGGAACCCAATACAATTCGGCAAAGATAACATGTGATGCGGCCGTCAGTGTTATACCTGTCCCGGCTGCCAACATGCTTAATACTGCCACTTGATACTTTCCCTCTTGAAAATCTTGCACATACTCGTGTCGTTTTTCGGTAGGTGTATCACCGTCGATGCGCATTGCCTTTCCATCGCATGCTTCTTCAATGGCATCCATCAGTGTTTTATGGTAACAAAATACCAAAAACTGATTTCCGGTCTGCATCGTATCTTTTACCAACATTTGCATGGCGCTACCCTTTGCTTCTGCAGTTAGACCAAACAGTTCAGATATGATGCATTTGCGTCTAAAATCGGCCGCCTGTACCTGTTTGCTACATGGTTGCATCTTTGGTATCTCTGCATTCAATTGTTTCCATTCATCAAACAGTGGAATCATTTCAAAGGTATTACGTACGTCCATTTCAATATGCAATTGAGACCGGTGCTTTTTTGGAAGATCTTTCAACACATCTCTTTTTAGACGTCGTATCATAACTGTTTTCTTTGCCAACCAATGCACTTCATGTGGATTTGACGAACCGGAGTCGTCCCAAAAACCAAGTGGTGACATCTTTCGATCACAGTATCGTTCTGCATATTGTTTAAAATTAGGAAAGAAATCACGTCGAATCATGTTTGCTTGTGAAAACAATTCCGATGGACGATTCAATGCTGGTGTACCGGTTAACAACAAGGCCTTGTTAATCTTTCGGATTAAAGGGGCCAAGCCCCTTGTACGTTTTGCCTTGTGATTTTTCATGTAATGAGACTCGTCGCATATAACCATATCAAACCCATAATTCAATAGTAAATCTTTTTTCTTTACCGCCAATTCATAGGATATTATAACCGGATACCCCTCCAATACATCCTTTCCTTTTTTTATTAAACAGACTTCCTCCACACCCAACCACTTATTAAATTCGGCTTTCCAATTATAACGCAAATATGCCGGACATATCACCAATACCTTTGTAAATCCATAATATTTAGACAATGCAATGGCTTGCAAGGTTTTCCCCAAACCCATATCATCCGCTATGAGGGCTCTACCATCAAAATTTCGTATGACATGCTCCACACCATCTTTTTGATACTGGAACATCTTTTGATATATCTCGGTAGACTTGAAACTCTCGTCGAACGGGTGTTTAGGGTCGTATTTTGTCGCTTTCTCCACTTCTTCAGGTATGCACTCGATCAATAAACCCATATTCAAACAACATTGTACTGCACCTTCAATTTGATCCATTGGTATCAAATATTGATTTCTACCAATACATACATAATCAATTGACTCATACGTCCCACGCAATTTTACAATAACCTCCTCCTCATTCATCAAAGAGAATATGGCAGTAGGGATTTTACGCTGCCGTTTATGTTTAAAAAACACCGCACTCATTTTTTACTTATACAGTCTTTAGTATTTATATTGTATTTAAAATTTTAACATCCGTACACCCGTACATCCATTGTTTTCAAACTTTAACATGCGAGGGTTGCATATTGTTAGAAGTCATTTGACAAATGATCGGTCCACTTACATAAAACATTCCAATGGTTTGTCCCTCCTAAAATAAACAGCACTGTATTCATATTAGCTAAAAATTAGACATAGGGGCGATTTGAAAAAAATTTTTTTTTACTATTTTTTAATAACATGCAATAGCATATATGTTATTTAATGCTATTTTAACATGCGCACAGCATGTTTAGGGAAAAAGCCAAAAAAAAAATATTTTTAGACCCCCCCTGTCTAATTTTGGCACTATATGGACACATGCCTATTTATTTTAGGCCGGGTGTACCATTGGTGGAAAAATCTGTCATTTCTTGAAACATCTGGTAGTCACTTTCTAGTCTAAGTTTGTTCCCTATGTAAATAACAACTATTATTTCTACCATGTATAAAATGGGCAACACGTAGGTATGTATTGCACCGGATAGTACTGTATTGGCGTACAATATTAGGGCAATTCCACTACTGATGAAGCTATTGTTGTACCATATTTTCTTCGGGTTGCGTATATCCTTTCCTCTGTATACGCTGTATGTGTAGAGGACAAATCCGAATAAGTTTATAATGCAGAAGCGTAGCAGCTCCATCCCTTCGGGTAGTATGTTCCCGATAGAGTTTACTAGAGCAATAATTAGGATGGATATCATTATCATGACAGAGAAAAACCGGAATCCATTCGGTGAAACAAGGGTCAGTGCCATTTGTTGGAAAGAATAGTATATAAATACATTTTAGTTAAATAAACCATATGTGGATATTGTTTCACTTTATATTTATGTTCTTTTGTGAGCCCTCTAGCCTCATGCACTTCATAGCGATGCTTCTTTTTTTTATGCTGACCACTGTAAATACCAAAAAACTAGCTTTAAAAGACGCAGCCCCTAGCATATCTCTTATTGCTATGTATATAGGGTATTATCTTGCAGGTGAACTATACCATTGGTCTTACTTACCGTGGTGGGTAACTACTATTTGTGGTTTTCGTAAACAGTCCAAGTTTATTTGGGCTGGTGGTGTAATACTGGGATTTATGTTTCATTTCATGACATGGAGGCAAAGAATAGGCCACTGTGTGATGAATTTGGGCCGAATGTTAAAGATAAACCAACAGAGTATGGCCTCGCTAGGTCTTGTCCATGCCTTTTTAGCCTTAGTATTGACTTCGATAGGAGAATTTAAATCGGATAGACTATATGTGGATGTACTTGCAGGAATATCGGCGGTAACCTGTTCCTGTTGGTCAGATGATATGAGTTGGTTTAGTATAGGTATGTTATTTACAAATCCGTTGTCTGGTGTGTTGTGTTTATTGCACGCGGGAAGTCCTTTTTGGTATCAGTATTACAAGAACAATCATTACAAAAAGGTCAAATACTCAATGTATTACGTTTACCCAATATTGATCTTAGTCTGTCTTTTTTTCCGAGAAGAAATCGGACGGATACGGGCTTACGCACGCGAATATTAAGTGATTTTAGTGCAGACAGAACTTCCAATTGTTTGGTACGATTAAAGGCTTCGTTGTAAATATCCTTCGGTTTGTATCTATTTAGTTTATGTTCTACGTAAAGTGCAGTCCTAAGATTTTTAACCCTACCATGCTTCCACAAATGTTTTAAACAATCGGCGGTATTAAACTGACGCAAATGTTTACAGGTATTTGTTAGGTCCATGAATTCATTTCCGGTCAAAAACTGGTTGTAAAGAATGTGTTGTACAATAAACTGGTGCATATTAATCACGTTAAACATACTTTATATACTTTACTTTTTGCTCTGCATTAACTCTCTGAACTTCTTTGACTCCTCCGTGCCCATATCTTCTTGTATATCGTCCAAGTGCGCGTGTACAGAGAATATAAACTCTGGTACCAGTGTACCAAAAGTGGCCCCATCTCGCATACTTTTATATAGGGCCTCTTGGGATCGGGCCACTTCATCGTCTCTTGCTGGGGAGGTTAGTTTCTTGATCCAATAATATACATGATTTACAAGACGCACAAAATCATCTGGCTTGTATGTTTTGCTTTCCAATTGTTGACGGAAAATCACAGGGTCCATACTCTCCGCTATTTTGTCGTGTAAATCATGACGACTGGGGATCAATGCACATATTCGATGCACGATTTCTGCGTGTAATTTAATAACCCAGTCAAAGTCGTCGTTGTTTAATTGCTCTTTGAGTGCGTCCTTGTAGGCTTTGTAATACGTTTCACGAATCTGCGTCTCCATTGTTGTTACAGGTGAAATAATCTAATATACTCTCAATTATATCGTGACAGATGTACGTAAGTGTCCAAGAAATTGGCCCAACCCATAGTAATATAGAATGAATAACGTTTTATACATGTACAGTATATAATTTAGATTTATTTATGTCGGGCCATGTCGGGCCATGTCGGGCCATGTCGGGCCATGTCGGGCCATGTCGGGCCATGTCGGGCCATGTCGGGTCACATCCGTTATATAAACAGTATTATACATGCCAATACTATTCCAAAACATATAGTCGATATTACGAATGACTTCAGAAATTTATCTACTTTCTTCTCACGTGTCTCATACATAGAAGGTGGCAATAACAGTGGTGACATTTCCGCGGGTGTTTTCATAATATATAAGTGCGATTGAATCATTTAAATATGTCAGTTTCCAATGAAAAAATGAAACACTTTAAACAGGGAGACAATCAGGCAATTGAAGTTTGGGTAACGACGGAGCAATATGAGCGGGCAGAGAAACGCGCCGAGGAGTTAGGTGTCCTGCGTAATTCAATAACAAAGGGCAAATCGAATGGTTGGGGGATGTTGGGTGAAGAGATTATCCGTGATATGTTGAATTGTGTCGATTCGGATGACATTTATAATTATGATTTGAAAACTCCAGATGGAACGCGTTTGGAGATAAAGACCAAAAAAACAAGCATGACAAAGGCGCCCAAGCCTTATTTCGAATGTTCCGTCTGCAATCACAACCCAAGACAACGGTGCGATGTATATGTTTTCTTGCGGGTTAGTACAAAGATAAACAAGGCATGGATATGCGGGTTCAAGAGCAAGAGTGATTTTATGGAACAGTCGCGGTTCTTTAAAAAGGGAGATACAGATGCAAGCAATGGGTACAAAGTACATGCGTCTTGTTACAATATGAACATATCGGAATTGGAGCCGATAACAAATTTAAAATAGTGGTATTTAATATTAATTCTGAGGTCTCAATTGCGCAGAAGCACAAAAACACCCTAAACAGCAGACGACCACAACAACCAAAACAATTAAAATAATTATGTGTGGTTCCATTTGTGTAAATATCCTTTATATTTATATGGTATAAATGTAAAATTATTATGTACTACAATGATTTGGACTTGTAACCCCGTTTTTAGCGACTTTAAAAAAGACCCTCTTATTTCTATTCCTTTACCACGTGTTACAAAAGACCGTAATGTAGTGTGGTATAAAAAACGCGTGCCTATATTGGTATTACACGACGATTACTTTAAAAGAGAGCAAGGTATTAAGTCTGAGATTCCTCCCCCTTTAAATCTTTGATTTCTACATATCGCGCGGGTTCATCAAACTCTCCAGATATGGCCCATAAAAATAGACCGAATAGAGAGCATAACACGTTAGCAATGATATTATCGTCTACAGCAATGTCTATTAGATTCCAAATACCCACCCATATTACAATACCGCCTATACGATTTGTAAAAATACGTAATTTTGACCAGTACATTATAGAATAATAATCTTAATACATAAATATAGATTTTATAAATGATCCACAAAAGTTACAAGTCAAATGGAATATAAGGAACCTCAGGTTCCACCGATTTCTTTTGCTTTTCTTCTTTTGGTGGACTGTAAACAATCAATATGTGTTTACCGAGATCACCCGCTACGCCATACCGTCCACCCGGTATCTGATATGCTCGAAAGGTTACTTGTACCTTTAATATCGCGCCACGGCGGATAAACTTGGGATGTACCTGTTCTGGAGTATCGTCTTCGCGTAATCTCCAAAATACAGGTCGATTTGGCTCTCCATGAAATCCTTCCAGTCGTCTGGTGAGTGATAAGACTTCCTTTTCGCCGTCATCACCTTCGATGGTTTTAATAATCGAGTGCTGTGCATTTTGTATAAAGGTCTGGTCATCATCAATGCCACGTTTCTGGCTTTTCCATGTATCTTCATCGTGAAATGCAACACCCATTGCCTTGTCGCATATATCCTTGACAAAAGAAATATCCTTTTCGGCATCTTTTATGATCTTATCACCCAAAGAAGGGATGTTGTCTGGTGCCGCTGCTTCCAATGTAACTGCAAACTTGGCCTTGTTCACATCCTCGGTAAACTTACCAAGGTTACCATTCTCGCCCAAATCAGAATATACGACACGCATAGGATGCAACCAACCAGTTACATTGACTTGCTTTTTGTCCATGCGACGTATAACCTTTGGTATGTGTTCCCCGCCACGTTTCTTATAAATCGATATATCCAAGGGTTCATCGCACATCATCTTGCATTTTTCAGGATAAATCTCATTCGATACTGGACTATCCATATCTACCTGTTCAGTAATGTCCAATTTAGTACCAACATATTGTTTGTCAATAATCGTATTACAACGCTTAAGAACTTGTGCGCGCTTGGAGGCAAAGGAGGTGTTTTCAGAAGTAATTTTAGGCATGTTGGCTGTGGTTTTGTCAAAGGTTGACGATATATATACCTCGGTACAGTCGGTACAGCCGGTACAGTCGGTACAGTCGGTACAGACGGTACAGTCGGGCCAAGGTCGGTACAGTCGGGCCACTTTCATGGGTAGAACAATGTTGTCGGTCGGTATATATATTCAACTGATGTCATTCGCATGTTCTCTCTTTTTAAATCCCCTAAACTTACCAAGGTTTTCCCTAAGAAAAAGTACAGAATAATACATGAAGTACCATTACTATTATTAAAGCAGCAGAGTGGATTGGGAGAATGCCCAATATGCATGGAAGATTTGGAAGAGTGTGTACAGTTGCATTGTGGCCATTATTACCATGTTGACTGCATCAACGAATGGTTATTGACCATTTGTCCCAGTGCATCGTGTCCAACATGTCGGAAAGTTATAGAATAAATGAGTATATTAACTTAATATTTACTATTATATGTTTTGGATTCTTTTACTATTACCAGTCGTCACTGCTTTAACATGCGCTGAACTTAAATCTACGTATAGGAGCCAACAATGTTGTTCGGATACCAATGCAGATACATGCCTTCGTTCTTTGCCCGCCTGTACTGACCCGACCGTCGTATCGGGGCAAATATGCACGGATGCTAATGGTAGTGCCTTTGTGAAGGGTCTTGCGGACTCCTTTGACCTTAGCGATACCAACAAGATACTGTTGAAGAAACATCTCATACCCGACGGAAACGCACTGTTTGATATCGGTGAAGCAGAAAATAAAATTCGTCATCTTTATCTATCTAACTAATGTAAAAACATGCAAGAAGCAATGCGTGCACACATCTTTATCCATTACCTCGTAAATCACGGAAGTAATGTTTGCAACATAAACCACGGCGGTGCGAATGTTCGTCACATTCTACCACAATACATTTATCAAATTGTTTTTTAAAATGTTCTAAACATAAATCATTCAAATATGTTTTTTTACTACATTGTGTACAGGTGGGTTCTTGTGGAAAATCTCCATTCTTTAATGCCATCCTGTAATGTGATCTACATAGAGATCGACAGTGTACCTTGTTTGGACACAGGATGCAGTGTGTTTGCCATGACCTATAATGTTTCTGACATAAAGCCGAGGCAAATACTGGAGATGTACAGTTGTGTGCAGTGCAATGAAATCTTCTTCTTTGATCTCGTTTGTAACAGGCTCTACACAAACGTTTTCTGTAAGCGCGTTCATGGCACACACTACATACTAATGATTTCCTGTACATTTCATACTGTTTGTAACCCATATTTTAATATATTTGATACTATATATATAATATTTATTATTACATATGTATCAAGACCAGTTTGAGCTCGTCAATCAAAACCTAGACTATCTATACAATAATACATCGACGTTATACAACTATACAACTATAAACAATGAAAATATCGCCACGTTAGCAGAAAATATATTCGATGCCACAGTATGGTTGTGCATCTATGTTCTCTTGAGTGCACTATTTGCCTACTACACGACGATTCATGTTACGGAACTGGCATTCAAAGTTGCGGAACTCGAAAGAAAAATCTGTTCTGAAAAACAACCATTGCTGGCCACAATTTAATGTTATTAATGCATATTCAGTATAAATATGGTGCGTGTCATTTAAAATGGGTTGGTGCGATATTTTTAGTGGGATAATAGCATTCATTATTTTCGTTCTCGTGCTGGCATTTGCTATTAGTGATGGTTGGTGGGTGCTGTGGTTTTGGTTTCTACTGTTCATACCATTTGGTGGTTGGGGTAGTTACAGATACGGACCCGTGTGGTACCCCATCATTGTTCAGACCGTCGAAGGCAGAAGTCAGACCGTCGAAGCCAGAAGCACTGACGAAACTACCAGTGATACAGAAAAAACACAGTTAATCTTTTAATCATGCCTCATACAATTATGCGTCGCAGTACACGAAATCTTGGAAAGGTGGTTGATTACAACAAACAGGAAAAACTAGTTCACGCACAAGTTAAAGAAGCGGCCCGACTTGATAAGCGTAAATATTACAGCGACTGGCGTAAGAAGGAAAAAGCCTTTTTACAATATATCCGTGATTATGACAAGCCAGAGCCAGAACCAGAGCCGGAGCCGGAGACGGAGCCGGAGACGGAATACGTTCCACCAAAACGCAGTTGGAAAGACCACTACTCTAGTATTGAGGAACTAAAGGACGAACTTGTAAAATTGTCAAGTATCAGCGACCGGCATGCCGAAGTGGTAGATGTCTTTTTGGCACAGAAAACAGAAATATGTCTCACGTATTTGGCATATTATGCGAAATTACACAGTCTAATGATGAAATAATAATATATTTATTTTACTTGTAAATCTACTTTAATGTACATGGCTTGCAACTCTTCAGTTTGGCTACCGACAAAGTGGCCCGACACGCACAAGGTCTCATGTAAGCCACGCACAGGTAAGCTCCGTAAGTGCATGACCATAGGTTTCTTACCGTAGGTATAATATTTTTAAATTCAATACTTAAAACCATAAACGTATAAAGTTTTAAAGATGTCTTGGCAATTGTTACAAACGCAAGGGTATATCACCCTACCAATCTATGACGAGAAGAGCCACACCAACCTTCGTTCAGAGTTGCAGGCCCTGACCAAAAAGTTCCAAGAATTTCAGGAACTGAGAGACGATGGTCTTGTGATGGGCGGTTTTGGCGCCTTTGGTAATCCCTCCTCCTTTCATAACCCGTGGGTACGTAAGATTCGCAAACATATTCATCCGATCGTGTTAAACACCGTCTTTAACGAGCCGTTGGACGAGGACGAAGACTTAAAGTTTGAGCAGGACATTGATCGTCTTATGATACGCACACCTTATCAACATGTCGGAAAAGAGTCATGGCATCGTGACGAGTCCAAGTATGCAAAGGAGGGAGACACCATCTTTGGCGGTTGGGTGAATTTCGACGATTTTCCGCATTATTTGTCCGCCTGCCCGGGCACGCATCTCGAAGAAGATGTCAAACTGAAGAACAAAGGATTCGCACGTATAAAAAAGGATGATTATGGCAAGTACGAGGCCTTGAAACAGGCAATAGAAGTACCTCCCGGTCATATTCTTATATTCAACGAGCGTATGGTTCACGAAGTTCGGCCTAGCAAGAAGCAGACAATTCACCGATTGTTTATGGGTTGGCGTCTCACGCACAGCGATGAAGCCTTGTTCAAAGACGGTAACAAGCAGTTGGACGACCTGTTAGAGCGTATGGCGGTCGTTCCTATTAAATCTGGTCAGATTCCTCAGATGTATTCTGGAAGCCACTGGAATTTTCACCGACAGAAGATTGAGAAATGGAGCGAGCGTATATCGGACAAGTGCAAAGAGAGCCGTACGGTGACGAGTGGCAAAGAAAGTGGAAAATCGTATTTGGTGGTACATCAGCGAATGAAATCAATGAAAGAGTATGGTTTCGACATGTACGAACCGTATACCGAAGACGAGATATCCATTCTGAAGCCTCATCGTATGGAATCACCGGCAAAGCGTAGACGTTTGGTTTAGTAAAATAACAGTATAACTATATGTATGTATGGTATTATTTACTACAGTGCTCTCCCCTGCTATCTTGCATTTTAAAAGAAGCAGAAAACACATAATTAAACGACGTGGAAGAGAAATAGGCCAACTCAAGAAAGTGGTGGTCCTAAACACTTAACCTACAGTTAGGACAAGTGGAACTCTCTACTAACCACTTGCTAATACATGTCTTATGGAATTCATGCTTACAAGTCGGTATTTGCTTACATACTGTACCTTTCTCTATCTCTTCCATACATATAGTACATACTACCCCGAGACGTTTTATGGTGGACGACTTTACTTTAGGTGCTGGTCTCTTAATGGCTGAATTATTTTAGGCAGAGCTTACCATCTAGCATCGACAGAGCAGGTACTACGGACATCCAAAGTGGCCCGACTGGACCGATGCCTACATACATGTCTGAGTACACATGAACGATTTACATGGACCGATGCCTGCACGCATGTCTGAGTACACATGAACGATTTACAAGTTGAATCAAAACTCGATCAAAACCATGTTTACTCTTAAAAAGAAAGGAAAATCACCCATCTCTGCCGCCTGTACCTTCAGCGGATGTATCGAAAGCGATCAGTCGGCCAAAACCTACGGTGAGAAGAGGGAGGCATATACTCACGATGACTTTACAAATATTGCCAAACAATTGGACGATATGAACTCAGTCCTAACAGGAGATAGGGCCATCAAGTATTGCATCCACAATTTATCTGACGGTGTTAAAGACGCCCCGGATGCGTATCTGATGACCATAGACAATCTGTTGACTGACCAGACTGTGAAGGGCATGTGGGAGTCCATATGCAAGATAAAATATGAGGACACGGATCATCATATGTGGTCGTATGGCAAATGTAAGGTAAAAGATGCCCGTCTCAACACAAACATTGGCGACGTATCACAGAAGGGTGATTTAACGAACCCTGACCCCGAAAAGAGACTGAGTAGTATAATTCATTACAATGACATGCCGGCCTTCAAACATACGCGCGAACTATTCAATGCATTTGAAATAGAAAAGATGCAAAACTTATTCTGTGAGTTGAACTTCTATTTCCCGGGTGGAGGAATAGGAGAGCACGGTGATCGCGAACGCAATCAGGTAATGTGTGTCAATTTATCACCCGGGATCAAAAGAAAGATACAATTCCGTTGGTGGCATAAGAACAAACCAGCGAGCGAGTTGATGACCTTTAACTTACCACATGGAGGCATCTATATGATGTGCGGTAAAACAACTGGCAGCGACTGGAAGAAGTCCTCTATCATGACCCTACGACATAGGGCGGGTGCGGGTGACGGTGTTTTCTTGGGTAAAGCCGACAAGGTTATGGCAACTCGAGCAAAGAAGAGAGGATGGTCAGAAGAAGAGAAGCCATCAAAAAAGATAAAAGTATAATTTAATATCCTATTCATTAGTCTAATAATGAAATAATAAGATATTTATTTTACTTGTAAATCTACTTTAATGCACATGGCTTGCAACTCTTCAAACAATAGTTTGGCTGCGTATGGGACCGTAACTTTCTTTCCCTTTACAACCATTTCATGTGCATCTGAAGACACGCACATCCTTTCATTGATGACATATGGAACACCGTGCGCGTTAAAGGAGTCTTTTTCCATTTCACCTACTCTCAGACCGCCTCCATTGCTACGTCCATCATTGGGTTGATGTGTTAGTTGATTTCGCCGACCTCTTCCTCTGGCATGTATTTTGTCCTCTACCATGTGTTTTAGACGTTGATAAAAGGTAGGCCCCATGAAGATTTTGGCTTTAATCGGTTTCCCCGTAAGACCAGAGTACAGTTGTTCGTCTCCTCTTCGATTAAATCCCGCATCGTGTAGTTCTTTCATGATGTCTTCCACCTTTCTACCGCTAAATGGCGATGCATCACCCAGTGTTCCTTTTATGGCCGACACTTTTCCAGTCAAACATTCGATAAGGTGTCCAATTGTCATACGAGAAGGAATGGCGTGTGGGTTGATGATAATGTCCGGAACAATACCATCCATTGTAAAGGGCATGTCTTCTTGTGTACACAATAAACCGACTGTACCCTTTTGACCGTGTCTACTTGAGAATTTATCACCGATAATGGGAACTCTTGTTTGACGTATCCTCACCTTCACTGCACGGTCTCCATTTCTTTCCTGAAACATGGTAACTTTATCAACTGTACCATTGGCAGTGGCTAGTTTCGAATTGTCTTCGCCGGTCCGCTGGGCGCCGGGTTGATATGACACCTTTCCGATCACACAATCGCCGTTTTTCACGGTTGTACCCGGTTTTAACATTCCATCTTCTTCCAAATCGGAATATTTACCGACTCGTTTCTTTTTATCTGGACGTTGAAAAACGCAATGATCTTTTCCGGTGAGTGATTCTTTAATGGTTTTGTATGTATCTGCCCGTGCAAATCCTCTGTCTAGTGCTGATTGGTTTACAATGACACTGTCTTCTTGATTGAATCCATGAAAGGGCATGATTGCAACAATGGCATTGGTACCGGTTGGTAAATCGTGCACGCCATATTCATTTGCTAATTGCGTCGATACCAATGGTTTTTGACCGTACCACATGATGTTGGTAGTGGTATCCATGCGTGTTTGAAAATTGGAGGCATTTACACCTTGCGCCTGTTTTGCCATGGCACATTGATAGGTGTTTCTTGTACCGGGGTTGCGATCACTAAAGGGAATAGTGGCCGCACACAGACCATTCATCATCGAGTTTGATATTTCACAATGTGTATGTTCCGGAGTAATATCTTTGGCAAAGAATGCTACAAGTGCAGTGTCCTCTTCTTCACAATCGAGAAATTCTACAACGCCGGCATGTAACAATTGACTAAAGGTCATCGTGTCTGCTCCCGAAACACTTTCGTACACACATTTTCCATTTTTCACAATCAATAAAGGACGACATATACGACCACTTGTAGTCGATATGTGTATTTGATTTCTCCATTTTTTGTATGTAATAGACATATCCTTGTTGAACTGACCTGATCGTCTTGTAAACAATACCGTGTCTACTAGACGTTGTGGTTCGGACGTGCTTCCTTCATATATTCCGTTAATAAACACTTGTGTATGTTTGAGATGTTGGATCTCGTTTCCACCAATAATGTATTGTTTTACCACTTTACGAATGGCTTGTGGAGATCGTTCCAATGAGATGTATGACTGGACCGTTAATTGATTTTCCAATCCACATGGACCACCTTCTGGTGTCTCTGCCGGACAGTATCGCCCCCAGTGACTACCATGTAGGTACCTCGGCTTTGGCAGTTTTTGTGTCTTGTCTACGGCAGAGGACACTCGTCTCAACTGTGATATGGTACTGATGTATGTCAGACGTTGCAATGCCTGTGCTACCCCATGACGCTGTTGGCGATCGACAAAGGTGGTATTCCAATTGCCGGTTGCCAAGGAATACTGAAATCCGTCGGTTACCGTGTTTGATTTGGACAACCATTGACGTATTTTATCATCCGTTATACCACGTTTTAATTTAGGAAGTGATTTCTGACATAACAACCGTGTATCGTTGCACATTTTGATCATCAAATGTAAAAACAAGGTAGACATCAGGGTACAGGCTGTTTCTACACGCTGATTGGCCACGGAGTCTCGATCGGTTGGTTTTATTTTACCCGTGGCTACTGCCAACAGTTCTTGAATCATGCTCACTATGAAGATCGCCTTCTTATCAATCGACATATGTGGGATTAACACATTCTGTAATGCATTATTAAGACGGTCATCTTCACTTAGACCAACATTGTACACTTCTCGTATATGTATACGTCTGCGTGCTTCCTCTACAGAGGGTGGCAAATTACGATACGATGCTTCCAAACATGCATTTTCTTCGTTATCAAATACATCGCGTATGGCCTCAATATCTACCCCAATTGCCATTAGAAGTGTCATAACCGGTATTTCTTCTTCCAGACGTGGAAAGGTACACGTTATACACGTGTTTTCCTTGTACTTTATGGTGGTCACATGAACTCGTTTATTACGCTCTGACTTTACCGCACATGCTGATACACCATTTTTAAAATAGGTTATCATGCGGTTGTGCATAGATGATTTTTGTCCAACCAATGATTTTTCATTGCCATTTACGATAAAATAACCACCCGGGTCCTTGTCGCATTCACCGTTTTTAACACGGTCTTTTTCATTGCGTAAACGACATATAGAAGAGAATACCATAACAGGTATTCTACCAATATACACGTCTCGAATAGTAGAGTTTTTACCATTGGAACGCTTCACATCTACATCCACATAAAGAGGAGACGAATATGTCATGTTTCGTATTCGACACTCTTGAGGCATAGTAGGGCGAACCGTGCCATCTTTCTCCAACATCACCGGTGCCTTTAACGACCCGCCCAATAATTGCAAGGTTATGGAATTATCATTTGACTCTGCACGAACTGGTCGCATAAGAGAAATGATTTCCTTGATCCTCACATTTGCAAAATCATCAAATGAATCCGTAAACTGCTCCGTCAGTGATACCTCCGATACAAAACGCTTTACAATACTTTGTTGCCAATCCATCTTGAATAATTGTGAACTTAACAATTCATTTGTTGATTCTATCCGCGTTACTCGTGACCTTCGTGTGGCACGCATGGCTCATGCACGGTGGTGTGGTATAAATAATATAACGTGGACCGACAACTCGACTCGGGCCACTTTACTTGTACGCTATATATACATGGTATGCTATTTTAAACCATGCCTTTCCGTCAAAACTATCCAGAAGGCAAATGTTTGTGGACAGGGATCAAGTATGGGTCTCGAGCCTATGCATTGGGTAGGAATTGGGATTGTGTAGTACGTGGAACATATGGTCAAGATAGTTTTTGTCCCTGTTGTGACTGTTGGGATAATTATGTGTATCGATTTGTAAAATTACAAAGTGTGTGTCGTATGTTAATGATAAGGCATAAATATTTAAAACTTTAAATCTCTGTTTTTCAATAGATTATCGAGTACATCTACAGTCGTCTCAATAAAATCATCTTTGCTATAGCTCTTCGATAGCTCCTGTACCAACTTTTTTAGTCGAGCATTGTGGTGATAAAAATAATAAAACACAGAGTATATTTGATATAAATCTGCATCATGCTTTATGTAAGCTGGTACTCGACGAAGATGTTCATGGTGGGTATAGTCGTTTGTCACGCGTATATTGTTGGCAATGAGCTTGTTCACAAACATATTGTGCAGCCCATCTCTATTGACAGAGTTACTAGTTCGTAAAAGATCATACGGACATGAAGACAAGTCAAAATCTATCAATTTCACCTTCTCATTGTATGTGTTTACAAATATATTACGTGGGTGTAAGTCTCTATGGCATGGCTTTACAAATGGATTGTGAAAAGTTATGCACTTATTGAAGGTGTCCAGTGCTTCAACCACCTTCTTTAAAATACGTAGGTCTTTGTCCGTTCCAGTAGGTTCATATTCGAATAATTCAATACCCTCCACCTTTTCCATGATCATGAATGGTTGTAATCCCTTGTTTGATTGGATAAAGCCATATTCATATAATACAGGGGACATGCAATCTGGTAAAATCATAGTCATGACTATATCACGGATGGAACGGATGTATGACATCGACGATTCATAATGATAATGTTGTGTATACTTTTTTTGTTTGCTTTCGGTCGTACCATTTTTAAACCATTGCTCATGATCTCTCGGCAAATACGTCTTGAGGATTCTGTTTCCGCTTAGTTCATACACACATGCCCCACTTTTACCAGCTTTGATCTCCTTTATCACATCTTTATAAATACCATTCTTTAAAGGCGGTGCGTGTAAAAAAGCATCAATAATAAATTGATCCGCCATTTGCATATATTATTTTTAAATATATACTTTCATTTTGTTACATGACAATGCACGATTTTGACACGGTGTGTTTAAAAGGAGACATCCACTTTGAGCCCTTTATAAAGCCGTGATCGCATCTAGGACAATGGTATTTTAAAGTTCCTGCTAATTCCGGCGGGTGTGTACATTTGGTTCCAGACGACTCTATTTTCTGTTGGCAGTAAAAGCACCAACAGGATAAACACTTATAACATTGACGCCATTCGTTTGTGGTGTGATGACAGACAGAACATGCGATAACTACATATCTACTCATTTACTTTAAAACATTTATCTTACTATTTATACCGATTGTAAACGAAGTCCAATCTCCCTTTTATCGATTGCATACACCTCGCGTATCATTATCAATGCATATCGTATGTATTTTTTCATGTTATCGTCATCTTTCGAGTGCATTTTAGTTGCCAATAGAATCAATGGGGCGTCCAACCCATTCACATTATTTTCTTCTACTGCTACCCGAATGGTCTCCATATGCTGATTTATCTCTCTTATATCTTCCAATGACAAATGTTCTCGGTATTGTTCTACGTATTCTTGTGTGCTCTTGTACATTTATAAAATACGCACAGACCTTATATACCTCTCTTTTCGGACAAGCACCATGTTCGATCACGCACACCATGTTCGATCACGCACACCATGTTCGATCACGCACATTATTTATTACTTCTATATTACAGTACGGACAGAAGTATCCGAGGTACAAACAGACGTATCCGAGGTACAAACAGACGACACCATACATCGTACAGACGCAATTTATTATATAAAAAAGCATGCCAAAAACATTAAAAAAAGTAAATATCACCGAATTGTTACGCCAGAGGCGTTTCGCTTGGTCTACCTTAAGAAAACAACAGGGAGTAATTACGCGCATGTGGTCCAAGCATTGTGGACTAATGGAGGAGCACCACCGTCTTCAGATGCGAGTACTGAGTGCAATACAGCAGCTATCTGAAGACCCAAACCCGGTGAAATCTGTTGTGGAAGAGTTGAAAAAGAATGTAGAGTGTCCGGTTTGCATGGAGCTTATACCAAATGGGTCAATCAAAATAACTTCATGTGGTCACAAGTTTTGTAAGACCTGTTTAGATAAGTTGGGTAAATGCGCACTATGCCGTAATAAATTAAAGTAAATTAAAGTGTTTCTTCCCACCCACGTTTCTTGGCTCTGGATGCCATAACCTTATCCGTGGTTGTAAGGCTTGGCAGGACTATGGGTCTACCAGAAAGTGGACCGAACATCCTCTCATGCTATCTACCTATAACATCGTCAGCATATAATTAACATATAAATAACATCGGAATGTTTTATAATGGTTTGTCCCTCCTAAAATAAACAGGCATATTTACCTGTTAGCTAAAAATTAGACATAGGGTCGATTTGAAATTTTTTTTTTTTTACTATTTTCTAATAACATGCAATAGCATATATGTTATTTAATGCTATTTTAACATGCTCACAGCATGTTTAGGGAAAAAGCCAAAAAAAAAAATATTTTTTGCCACCCCCTGTCTAATTTTGGCCTAATATGTACACAGGCCTGTTTATTTTAGGCCGAGCGTACCATTGGGGATGTGCGTGTATGACAAGCACTTTGTGCGTGAGTCTGGATTGGGTATGTGTCGGGCCAGTTTGTACCTAAATCGGGCCAGTTTGTACATACAGTACTTACCACCATGCACACCACACCCCTCAGACCTCGCGTCATGTACAACGTGGTGGCATGCATGTTACATCCAGAGTGAGTCAAATTCAACACAAGAGCTACAATCAGTTAAAACAATCGTCAAAACAAACAAATATAACACGTACAATCTATAATCATGAGCGACACAACCTGTTTTGAATTCTGGTTTAATAAATGGTCCGAGATCGATTATGACCACCATACAATGGATGAACTTCCGTGGGAGGTATTGGTTGCAGAATATGGCGAAGACAACATCAAACATGCCATTGAAAAGGGATGGTTGAGCATGTACAACACTAGCGGTGGTATAATCACAGATTGTCCACCGGATTTTGAAGAATATGACATGGCCACATACATCGACTTGGCAGTGAACGGGGAAACTATGGCACAAGCATCTAAAATGTTGATTGGAAAAGAAGAATACGAAGACATGTTACAAGAAGTCAATGATCAATACGGTTATCCGTATGATGATAACGACAGTGATACAGAAGACGAAATTGAAAATCGTTGCACGGAATGCAATGTAGATATGGGACCATCTAACCCTCGTCAATTATGCGGTAAAACCTACTGTCATGGGCACGGAGACAAGACGCCCGAAGAAGGTTACCGTACACCATCCCCTAAAAGGAAAAGAGATGATTTGGAGTGTCCTCCAGCGCCAAAGAAATCACGCAATGAGACTGAAATTATTGATTTGACTAAGGTATAATTCATGTAATATTTTTAATATCTTAAATTACTATATACTGGATGAGTGGCTTTTACCTTTACTTAACTTCAGAGATGAATGGCGTAGCAAGCAGCAAGTTTACACAGCACCACCCGTTCCATATTGCCAAGGACAAGGATACTGTGTGATATTCGTATTGATAGGATAATGTGAATAGAATGGCAAATACTAGGTAATAGAGAGCAGCTCCTAAAGTCACGCCGATATTGTATGTTTGCAGCCAGTGGGTTGAACCTTTGGTGTAGTATGCATCAATGTCTTTTTCGAGAGACCAAAATCTGGTATACCAGTACATTCCCAAGGCCATGAACACCGCATAACTGATACATAACATGGATGGCCATAAGCTGAGTTCGGTGGCAGCTTCGATACCGCGTAGGACCGAATATACCTTGCCGGCGTAATTCATGGACATGACATGTCTAAGAAAGAATGGTGCATCTGGCCATGATACAAACTTGTCGGCAAACGACTGTACCATTTTATACAAAGAGCAGACAATTTATAATGTAAATATACAGAGTATTTATTTTATGTATTTGTCTGTATATGACTTCTATAGTAACCAATATCATTTCCACTATTACAAGTGTGTTTGGTGCAAAATATTATGTAGAACAACAGTTGGCTCAGATGCAAGCACATCACTTGAATCGGAAGCTTATCGAAGAAAAGGCTGGAACGCCCGCCAATGTCATTATAAAAAAAATATTCGATGAATATGAGAAAGCTATCCATTACAATGATTGGAAATGGTTTCGAGACAATGACAATAATTTACATGTCGTACCTCGACAAACAGCCTTGCGTAAAACGGGGTACACACACCGTGGTATATTTCCACCACTGGGCGAAATTGGTTCTATTTTAGTACAGTGTGATAAGGTGGTAGGTATGGATAATACTGAATCGTTTTTGGCACTTGGAAAGAACTTTGTCGAAGCGTATGTTTCAAAGTTGGAGTATTGGGTATTGACCTTGGAGGCCCTGTTACAGGATATGGCTATATAAATGCACGTTTATACACATATATGTCTGTGGTTCGTCAAGATGATACAGTGGACGAATTAATACATTTTGTGAACAAACTAGAGTCCAAGATATTCCTTCTGGAAGAAAAAAACAAAAGTTTGGAAAAGAGGGTAAGGGTGTTAGAAGCAGCAGCAAAGAAACATGGCGTAAAAGTTGGAAATCATGAAGTAGATAAAGATGCCTGTATTATAGTATAAATATGTATATGTATTACTTTAAATGAAAACAAATAGTATTTATTTTGAACGCCACGTGCAGTATGACAATAGTAAATTAATACAGGCATCTGAATTGCGTAGAAAGGTGGTACAGGCTATAGATTACAATAACAACGGTTATGATAATTGCGAAAGATATTACAGTTTGTTATGTGATATTATGAAGGGACCTACTAGTGTGAAGAATAGTATTTTATTTATTTGGAACGATTGCAATAGTTCGTGTTGGAAGTTTGAACAGTTGCATATTTTGGATCTTTTATCTCACTGGGCACATGATAAAGCTGTAGAGAAAGATCCAAAAGAGGCCAAAATATGGTTCAAAAATGCAGTTTCTAAAGAATTGGAAGCGGTTAAAATATTGAACACCTATTTATGGAAAGATCCTTCCGTGAGTCCGTTGCCAATTATGCAGCAGCGATACCATTTAGCACGGGCTATGATCTACGCTAGCGATTATTATTTTAATATGTACACCTTTAAAGAGCTGCTTGCACCTGTAAAAAAATCCTACCAAATGATGGAGCTTGCCTCTCGACTTTGGAAACAAATGGATGGTGGGTACACCCAATTAGATACACGGCATGCGTTATGCTTGAAGTTAACTGCGGATGAATTGAATGACGACCGATGCGGTGAAAAAGTAGCTTTGATGGAGAAGGCTCTTAAAATGCACAATACAGAAGAGATGCGCCAGTCGTACAATCTATGGAAACAACAAAATGATTCCGTATACTATAATGAAGTTAAAACAGATGTGGAGATTACTTTCCTCTCTCTTTCAGATTCTTTTCAAATTCTTTTAAGTATTTCAAACTAAGTTCCAGTGCAGTTTTAGCATTTGGTACCGGATAATTTTGAGCCAAATAAACACCCAAAACCATCCCAAACGCCACTCTCAGCATTTTAGATGCTGTAATGATTATTTATATTGACTTGTTTTTAATTTATTTTATATTTTGAAATCTAAATTATTAGAGTATTTTGTATTTTTCCATGTTTACAAAAATGACAGAATGTCCTATCTGTTTGGAAGAATCACCCAGTATATTTACAAATGTATGCAATCATTCGTGGTGCAAAGAATGTCACAACATGTTATTGAAACATAAACATACAGAGTGCGTGATGTGCAGGCATGCCATCATTCTTCCAAACAAATACAGGGTGAAAAAAAACTTCTACATAGAATGGCTTTTATCCGGTGGGGAACCAGTGATGCGTTGGAGACCAAAAAGATATCGAAGAGGTCGTTTTCTAGAGTATAAATATTATTACTAAATTATAAAATGAAGCCTTTCGTCTATGGGATGGGGACTGCTTTAGGTATTTTATCAATTATAATATTTGTATCTAGACCAAGGGACCCTCGTTTAGATTTGTCATTTTCCCTGTTTTGGTTACTGGTGATAGTAGCCTTAATTTTTGACTATAGGAAAGAAATGTTACGTCGTGAAAGAATACACCGCAACATAACTGTTAGGACCACACGATACAATGGATCATTTCAGGTTTGATTATATATAGTAATTTTGAATGCTCAAATGGGATGTGAAGTATCCGTTCAGGTACATCCTATGCCATGCCCTGATGAACCAGTCGATGTCGAACCAGTCAAAGCTGAGCCGGTTACCAAACTAGAACGCCGTCAGTCAAATCAATCGGATGACTCTTCTGATTCCTACATGACCATACTATTGGATGAGGCGGATTCTTTGTTTTGATATTATATATACGTGTAAATGGTTTGTTAATATGGCCCGACATAACTTTAATATTAAACACGATGCAATCGGTTATCATGGCGCTCCAATGGTATTAGAAACCCGCGTTGTCCTCGTGCTTCGTAATTTTTGGAATAGTATAAATAGTTTTTTTGTTTAATAAAATGGGGAACACCGTGTCCATAAATGTAGGTAATAGAGGCGCCGTTCTCCCAATGTCTTCCGAAGGAGGTGGTGGAGGTGGGGGTACAAATGTATCTATAGGTGCACCAAAGGAAGAGGAGGAAGAAGAAGAACTTGGTTGTTTAGAAAAGTTGGGGTGTATGTTATGTGGTGGGTAAATGTAGTATAAAAGTATTTTCAATGTAAATAAAATGTCTAGATTTACCAGTTACACTATACATTTCACCGATAATAATGGACGAGAAAGAAGTGCAATAGATCTTGATCAATTTGTTATTAGTGATTTTACTCACCACATGATGAGCGAAATATCTGGCACGCATCGTATGAGATCGCGCCCGCCTCGTAGGCGTCAAAATGGTCCTTTACATTTATTACCCGAATTTGCAAGTGATCGAGTCGAAAGTGGACCTAGAATTGCAACCTTTAAATGCGAGGGGGATTTGGGAGACTGTAGTATATGTCAAGTTGCTATTAAAGAAAATGATATTATATGTAGATTACCGTGTCAAGATACCGTATCGCATGCATTTCACAAAGAATGTATAACCCCGTGGCTGGAAACGAACGATACCTGCCCGAATTGCCGTAGTAAAATTTAATTTACTACTATATATTCAATATCTTTTTCTTCCAACGCTTTTTTGTATTTGGCGAGTGATTTTTCAGGAAACCCAGTGTGTGCATACTCGGATCGACACATCAGTGGGAAGTCAAATAGATCGTGAAACAATTGTGCATCTTCGTCAAATACTTCATAAAACATGCCGATATGCACAAGGATGACGGTGTTTGGACTTCTTTCCTTCGCTACTTTCCATCGTTTCATCGTTTCGCTTTTTGGGGTGACTTTCGTAAAAAAGAATTTTACATTGTATTCAAACGGGGTATACTTTTCGCTTTGATTGGAACATTTTACATGCAAATCTCCATTGGTCTGGTCAATCCACCATCCACTTTTCACAAAGTCACCATTCGGTGTTGCAACCTTGAAATAGAGACGCCAGTCCTCTGGATCTTCCCACAGAGAGTATGTTTGATCGTACTGGTGTTCATCTTTCCATGCCGTCTCATCAGTAGGACATTTCTTAATGCTTGGTTTGATATCCCCGTCTAAAATAAATTTAAATGGTCTCCCAGTACTCATCATGGTCACGATGTTGTTAGTTTTTAATTGCATTGTATAAATATCACTTCTAAACATTTATATGTTGAAAGAGTTTAATATCTGGAAAAGATGTATTGAAGTAAACAAGGGACCTTCAAAATGTACGCACCTGTACCATGAATACTTGAAATCAAAGGTACGATGCAATACAATGGACCCAAATTGTAATGTATCCCAACGTTAGTCGGTCCGGTTTGGGTGGTCAAAATTAGTTGAAATACAATATAAATAAAATGTACCTAGTTAATAAATGGGACAGCTATATAGTACATCGGAACCGGAATCGGAACCGGAATCGGAACCGGAATCGGAACCGGAATCGGATTTGGATTATCTATATGATAATCGAAATAACGTGAACTTTAAAAACAGAGAGACACAGGATCCCGAGAGTATAGAGCATAACGGTTGGACGGTTCAAGTGTATTTTTATTATCAGAGTGGAAAATATTCTCATTATGTGGTCAAAGCCACGAAAGATAGACAAACAAAATACGGTACATTCTCAATTACAGATTCAGACCCTAAATTTAATTTTAAAGAAAAGATAAAGGAAATTCTAAAATCGCCTCCTAATAAATGGACAGAAGAAAGCTTAGCGGAATTTGCGGAGCAGCAAAAAAATTACATGTCCTTAAAACTATAATGAGTATTTAACTATTGTTTTATTTTAATTGTAAATGTCTTTACGACAGTATATCACCTTACCAAAATGTCCAGTGTGTTTACGACGTTATTCTAAAGATGTAAAGCCTATGGTTCTGATGCCATGTTCCCACGGTATTTGTAAACACTGTGTAGATGAGTATAGAAAAATGACAGAAGAGGACGACGAGGGAGAAATAAAGTGTCCAAAATGTCGTGAACCGGTAATTGAAGAGAAGCCAAATTATGATTTAATGGATGCTATGCCTCAAGAAAGTTCTGCCAATTATTGGGCTCAAAAGCTGGTGAATTCGTATGAATCTGCAGGTATATCTATAAACATGCACGAAACGGTCGAAGCTTTGTCGAAATTAATTTTGTCACGTATTGCAAACGACGCCCGTATTCAGTCCATCTCTCATAAAACCCGCGCTGAGTGGTTGGACAGTGATATAAAGCTTGTAAAAAGTATGAAACAAGATTTTGTCGATTGTATAGTAAATCTTGATATGAGTTTCCGCGATGCTACTAGTTGGATACAGGTATTAAACTTACCACCGTCCTTTGAGAACTATTTTACTACGCAAGCAGTGGTAGTATTTGAAAACAAACGTTTTTTGAACCAATTTGAAGCGAGTTGGTTATTGGATTTAATTCCAACATCGGTATAAATATGTGTTGTGATATATAAAAATGGATAACACGCTTTTTGTATGGGCATTATTAAACATATGCTGCAATTGTATAGTAACAACTGGCGTGGTGTATAGCATTTTGGTATGTGAATTTATTAGTGACAACGATCACGATCGGCATTTTGTAAAAACGATCAAAGCATTCGTATTGTTTTCCGTATTGGAATTTGTATCTTCTTGTGTGATAGTGTCCATGGCGGATTGGGGGGTCTTGCCTTTTATTTTACTACTTATATCGTGGTTCTTGTCTACATTTGCATTGTATCACCACTACAGAATAGCATATGACGGTGAAACGGTGGAACATATGGACAAGATGAATCTATCGAACATAATACGGTCGATCTTATGGGTTGTTAAATTCGTTTGCATGTTTGTATTTATGGCATTGAATTAATATATTTACTGGTATAAATATATGTCTGTAACATCTTAAATGTCTCAATCTGTATTTTACCGTAATAAAACCAAGTCTGCTGCGGCAGATGTCATTATAAACAGTATGGAAGATGTCGACAATCCTGATATGGATATTAGATTTAAGGGATATATGCACGGTGGTAAAGGGTTTGCCTTGGAAGTGTTAAACTTGGAATCAATCACTGAAAAAACCATGAATATGTGGAAAAGTATAATAGAACATCAAGGACTTCGTTCCATAATTGAGACGGACATAATGTCCGGTAAGGTGAACATTCAGTGCACCCCAGAAAGGCAAAAAAGGCGAGCACATGTGTTTTCATTTGTGTATTTAAGTATTTCTCTGGCTTGTATATATATCTTATGGATTCGCCATCACCAAGCGTAGTGCCGCAGGTAACTTTAAAAAAACACAAGGGATTGCACGACACGGATAGTCGATTTGTGGAGGAAGTCATTAAGGTGGTGTCGTCATTGGATGGGTCCTCTTCAATGAAATTAAAGCTATTTACCAAATTTCCAAGCAGATACACAATTATATTATGTGATCCTCCAAAAATGAACTTGGACGACATGAGTCAAATACTGATGATGAATTCAAAAATTATGGGAATCAAAGTAGATCTTCAAAACTCGGAATTGCGCATTGAATCGAATAAACACAACGAAGAATTAAAGAAGAAGCGTAAACGCAAAGATGATTTGTGTGGTGATATTCCATCAGAATATGACTTTTCTATGGTCGATGAAAAAGACAAACAACATATTCAAGGTATTCTAAGCAGCATGATAGGGATAACTACGATGGAATTTTCGAGTGAGATTATAGCATCTGCTAGTTATTATGATATACAAATTCGTGAAATAGAGAGTATAAATGTAGAATCGATTAGCGAAATAGTACAGAAATACAGGGCATTTGTTATGGAGACGGTATTCGATTACCCACAAAAACAATTTATGTTAAAAATTAGAAGAAACGATACTCCGATAACAAGTATTTTACAAACCAGTGGGCTACGAAAACGATTAAAAATTAGGTGATAGTATCTTCTCCCAGTCGCGATCTTTCATATTCACCTGTTCACCTTCCCAACGATCATTTAAATATTTTATAATGGGTATGTTACTACTTGTATCTTTAGGTAAAACCAACTGTAGGCCATGCTTTACCGCTATTTCTATCCCTCTTTTTATACGCGACTCCAATCCACGACTGCTTTGTTTCCATTCCTTTTTTAATTCTTTCGAGTTAAGCTTTTTTCCATTTGGTATTTTGATTATAATCACCGGTTTCCAGCTCCCAGCGGCACGTTTTGTAATTCTTGGCCCACCTGTTTCTAGACCATTGTGTTGATTCAAACGTTTTAAAAAGTTTTCCGTACACCCAATGTAAGTGTGTGTCTTAATCTCTGGCAAATCATGTGATATTAGATACAGATACAAAGGCATTTATTTATATTCATGAAGACTATTTATATGTTCATTTGATTTAATATATGTCGTCCAGAGAAGCACCAAAGCCTCTGACAGAAGAACAGCGTAACCATGTTCGGTCACTGTTAAAGCAATTAGGAGAAGCTTCGGTCAGAAGGTCCAAACGAAAGATAGAGCATAATAGTGTACATTCAAAACGTAGAAAAACATCTAAAAATTTATCAATAAAATATATGAAACCCAAGGTACAAGAATCACCCTTTGATGGAATAGAAGAAGGACAGACGGTAGACGGTATTGGATTACCACCTATATGTAACACCATGCCAGTAGTACAACGGGTTAGGCTGATATTAGTACCCATTTACTACGATGATATACCAATCGACCGAGACGAGTTGATTCACATGATCAAGGAAGATTTAGGAGCAGATTTAAGTATAGCAGATGCAGGTTCAAAGGATAGTTTGCGGTTTGTTGTAGATGGCAATCCTCCTATTAAAAATTTGTATGTATACCTGAAACCATGTGACAATGACAAGTATAATATAATAAACTGGATGTATGCTACTTAACACGGTATAATGGTTTTATTTAATCGTTCATTGACGGAATTATGAAACTCGCACATCCATTCCTCTGATACTTTTACAATGTGCGTATCCAAATATTCATTGATATGTTTCCTGCAATGTGGACATGGGTACAATACCCCCAAGGTCCGTAACAGTAATTTCAGTGCAGGGTCATACGATTCATCTGCATGTTTCACAATTTCATGTAATAAATACCACGTAGACTGACCTAATTTATCACGGTCTATTTCATCACAGGCACAATCACACTGACCATCGGACATAATATCTATTTCATTGGCTCCAACCGTACACAATAACGCTAATAATAATAAGGTACGCATGATATAAGATGCAAACCATATATTTATACACTAGAATTTAAATGCCTGCGAGTGACCATCTTTGCACTCTTTATTGCTCATCTTTGTCATCGATAGCTTTATGGCAGCAATTTTCTTCAGTATAAGAGGACGATTGACCATTTTCTTGGCCAACATATACAGTGCAGAATTGATAATCAGTTCCAGTTCTACCAGAATAAGCTAAGCGCATCTTCTATCATTTTTATTTTGTCACAAATATCTTTGGCGGCTTTTCACTGGGACTCATACTTAAACCGGTACTCTTGTCACTCGATGCGTTGAAAGACATTTAATATATAATATATTGTAATTTATAATCAAAAATAACTAAAATTTAAGAGCTGGTTGTATATTCATAAGATCTGATTCTGTAGCAATGTTCTCTATAAGATCACTCTTACCGTCTTCTTTTAAATATCGACGTAAGAAATTCTGGCAAAGTTGACAACACCAATAATCGTTACCGACAGATGAAATCAATGGAAAATACTTCGGATCGAGGTTACTAAGATTGAATTCATGTCCACATACATCGCAACTACCACCGGGCACGGCACCATCATTCGCCTCAACCGTTTTTACGAATTCCAGTGTTGGTGGGACAAAAGGAATAATTTTTCTCATTATATTTGCGTTTTTAGTATACAATAAAACGTCAAAAACCTCGTCTATTTCAAGCTCGACCTTGAATTCCCCAAACTCGAATATAATCATGTCTTTAGGTGCCCACCCCCGCCCCGGATAGGATTTGGTATATAATGAAACGTCGGTCAAAGATTCAATCTTCGTATTTTTTTTTCTGTTAATCGGTGTATTTTTTAAGATATCTTTCAACAACGGTTTCATTTTTTTCAATTGACGGGAAGCAAAGAGAGTGCGGTCAAAAGTTTCGTCGGTTTCTTTATCGATCTTTTTTTGAATCTTACCAAGTTTATCGATTATTCCATCAAGTGTTTCATTAATTTCATTGTTTTTTCGTTCTGCGATTAGGAAGGATCTTTTTCCTTTCCTCCATCTCTCCAATTGTTCTTCCCAATTTCCACCTGTGTTGGGACGTGACCCAAAGTTTCCCATTTATATATAATATATAATGTAATTTATATTCAAAAAAAGTTGTATAGTGTTACATTTTTACTTTTCTTCACCACTTTTGGCTGTGTCGCAACCAATTCCTCCTTTTTCCGTTTCTTTGACCATGATGCAAAAAAACCAGTGACTGGGGGCTTTTTGATGGCATTGCATATAAACAATGTATGGGGATTGTCACATAGTTTTTCTAATATCCGAGTCAGAGGTGGGATCATCTGTTTCTCTTTGTAATAGTCTACATCCACAATGAATTTACCAGAGGTAATCTCTTCGGGCAGTACCGCATTTTCAGATATTTTGAACGATTTACCCTTTGCAATGACATACGGGACACGATCACCTGCTACAAACCCATGCTGTTCCCCGCGTTCTTTGTTAATACGCATGGCTAAATTAACATGCGCTGCCATGGCTTTATATTCGTGTGGAGACCTCGACAGTTTCTTACTCATGGTCAACATCTCGAGTGGTACTTTACCCAAGGCAAGATCCCGTATGGTATCGGTCACTACTTTGCACGCTTTGGGTACGTCCATTGTCTCCATCAAAATGGTCAACATTTCCTTTTGTGTTTTCACCAACAGTGGGCAAAAATCACGCCGGACGCATTCCAACCCCTTCATATCTATTTTTACATGTCCATCTTCGTATTTCTTGCCACAATACCGTTTCTTTTTGATCAACATAAAAGGCAGATACACTTTTTCAAATTCCAACTCCACTGGACGTAAGAAGTGTGCATCCACATATTCACCCATCTCTCTTCCTATCTCTTCCGCGCGTGCTACAGTCTCCTCCGGCGTTTTCCCGTCACATAGGGACCGTGGGAGGTGGCAGAATACGCTGTCGGTGTCGCCATATACGCAGGTAACACCGTGTTCCTTGCCCCAAACGGGATGATTCTCAATAAGATCTTGCGTCTTGAGTGTAAGACCGCGACCATATTTTGTCACGGATTCGGCAATACGTTTGTCGGGTAAGAACCCTACACTGGCACCGGTAAACCCATAAATACTGTTGGCACATACCTTGAGACCCAATTGACGACCATTGGCGATCTTGTATTGAACGGTATCTGGATGATGCTTTTTCATAATCTTTTTCACTGCCCGACGTTCCGTCAATAACGAGTCCAATATCTCTGGAAGTATACCGACCCTCGTTTCTTTGGTGGCAAAGATGATATTGGTATCATAATTGATTTTGGTTTGCATTCGACCATCTTTCCAGTAATAATCTGGAACCGTACGCACCTCTTTACCTTCTGACCACCCCATGTCTAACATCTTCTGTCTAGACACGATGGTCTCATGCGACATGTTCATGCATTGCATCACCGATGGGTATAGAGAGGCAAAATCCAAGGTGGCGATGGCTTCCTTATAAAATTTGGGTTTGGGATCCAACACGACTGCACCTTGAAACCCTTCCGTGATCTCCTCTTCCACTACTTCCACATTCAATTTGTTTGTTAATCGATTGGAACGTTTTACTTTGGGTATACTTTCACGCCTCGGTATGAAATACGGGGGGTCGCGTTTCTTACAATACCTCAACATCAATGCAATTGTTCGAATCCCCTGCCCACGGTTTAAGACATCATTTATACCGATACCTGTCACACATGCCAATTGAAACGAGACGAACAATTTACTCAATTTGTGCATAATCATACGTGTTAACCACGCGTCCTTCACACAATAGACCGCCAGTTCGTCCCTGCCTTCTCTTGTATGATACTTGGGATAAATCTCGTTGTAATCCATGGGATACTTTTTTGTACCCAAAAAGGTTTTTGCCACTTCGTCTAATTTATAACTGTTTAAGTTATGGTTCTTTTTCATCACCTGATACGCATCATGGTCAATACGTCCCGGTGCATACAGTGTTTTGGTAATGTTTTTACCGGCTTGATTGCTTTGAAATACCTTCTCTTTTATAAATGATTCTACACCTAGAAAACGCCCCCATGTTGGATATCCGCTATCGTGTAGTGTATTATACCGATCAAACAAGTAAGGATGATCGAACAGGGCGGAGTTGTATCCTTCGATGATGTCAATGTCTTCCTCGATGATAAATTCGTTGAAGGACTCTAACATCTTCAGTTCGTCGTCAAAATGATAAACATTTGTATCTTCGGATGTGTATTCATCCGTTGGTTCCACAACAGGACTTAACTTATCCAATGGTGCACCATTTGGCGAATGAATCCATACGTGTTTTGTTATGGAATCACCGATGTGCAATACGGCTCCTATGGTACATACTGGATCATTTTCTGCACTTGGAAAGTCATATTTACCGTTGCCTCTTGGGTGAGGGACAGATTCTATATCATATGTCAATATATGCCAAGGCGCAACATCGTCTCTGTCGACCTGCTTGTGTGTTTCCATGCACCCATTTATTTCGATATTACACGAAGTCCTTTTCTCGGCAATGCTTACACGATGGCCCTCGATTTCCATCCAAGTACAAGAATAAATATCCCTATCGATGAGATACTGGAGACCATAGTCTACCTGATCATTGTATATGGTGTATTTTTGTCCCAACATGTATTGTTTGGCCCATGTTATTATAACATCTCCAAAGTTGGCTTTCTTGCTTTTCATGTCAAACTTAACCATACATAATAAATCTTCGTCTTCTTCCTCTTCTTCTTGTTTGATTACATAGTCGCATTTCCGTGTTAAAATCGCCTTTAAATTATTATACGACCATTTATCTTTGGCATATATCTTTAAAAACTTACCCGGTCCATTTTCATTGAAATCGCATATGTCTTGACCATCCAGTTCATCAAAAAAGGCATAATCATTTTCGGCTATCTTCATATCGATGTTTGGGATGCTACCGCTTTTTTTATCTTGAACCCTTTGAATTTGTTTGCTTGTTTCATACCGTATTAAACACTGGTTTATATTGTTTTGGAATTGAACAATTTCATCGAGAGTTTTAAACCTATGTTGTATAACCAGACTTGGCTTGAATCCTTTAATATGAACTGCTACACTTTTACCTTCCAAGGTTCTACCAAAAAGTGTAATATCCTTGTTTTTGACGGGTGATTGTGTGTCCAAATGTTGAAATACCAGTTTCATCTTTATTAAAAAATAGTTCAATATATAGATATATTGCTAAATAAAGCTTGACGTTTTGTCATTGGTACCACTAACATGGTCATCTGTGTGGTTATGGACCGTGGCCCTATGTGGACCGATGTGGTCCTATGTGGCCCGACATGCCTATACCGTGGTCCATTATGGTCCTCGGTCCGATATGTCTACTGTGTAGTCAAGAGTGGCTACAAAACATATACATGGGAAGTACATAGAATGCATGGAAACCGAGATGCAAACGATTCGTTGTGATATAGAGCGTGTATTAGACCAATTGTCTGGCGACTTTGTGGTACCAAAAAATGCATACGAGAAAAAATTTTGTGAACTTTTGGGATGGCAAGCATTTGATGCCAGATATTATGACGCTTACAATGGCGAAACATATATCGAAATAAAAAAGGGTCAATCAAGTATGCATTTTGATATGGTACGGTATGCAGAGATAGTTATGGGATTCGGTACACAGAACACAATCACTGTATTTTTTAAATGGAATAAGAATCATAAACGGGTAGATGAAGCCATGTTGATTGACACGTTGGATTTAATTAAGTTTTTGAGGATAGACAAGGCCATGGCAAGAATGTATCTTAAAATACGGGATTTAGTACCGCGTGGTGTCAATATACTGGCCAGTGCAACCTGCAAAGACTTGAGAGAAATTTCAACCCATGTCATAACCAATGTCGCACCGATTTATCGCCCACTTACCATACGGTTAACCTTTAAAGAACTTGAATATACGACCGATCCAAACAAGTGGCCGAATATAAACATAATAATAGAGTAGATAAATTAAAAATATATTATATATAGCCTTTATAAATAATCTAAATGTCTTCTACAGCCCAACAACTGTTGGGGGAGGGTGCCTATGCAAAGGTATACGATAATAAAAACTTTGCTTTAAAAATAAGTGCCTTGGAAAACGAGGATGATTTATTTGCCATTGTTCGTGAACAATATATACTTCGTATGTATTTGCCAAATATGGTGCCATATCATTCATGTTATTTTAAATGGGATTGTATGCACATAACGCTTGAAAAGGCCACCCATAACTTAAACCAATGGTACAGGTTACAAACTTCGGTGTCGTATGAAAAAATAAAAGACATAGCGTGCCAAATATTACATGGGGTCTATTGTTTGCATGCACAAGAAGTGACACATCGTGATTTAAAGCCGGACAATATTTTGTTAAAGGGAGATGCAGTATGGATATGTGACTTTGGATTATCACGCCAGTTTTCATTCGATTATAGTGCACCTACTGGTTACATGGTGACAAGATGGTACAGGGCACCCGAAATATGGAGAGAAGAAGCGTATACAAAAAAGGTAGATATGTGGTCCATCGGATGTATCATTCACAAGCTTATACATGGTAGAGTACCGGGGAAAACACTAAAAGAAATCCAGCAACGTATTTTAAACTTGCCAAATGACTCGGAAATGCACACGCTGGTACGAGGGTTGTTGCAACTGGACCCAGCCAAGAGATGGGATGCCAAGCGTGCACTGGCATTTTTGGGAGAACATGCCGTAGAGGTAAAAAAGGAAGCATATACACCACAATCAGTATTATTTAGTGCGGAGCGTAAAGCATGGTTTGAATCATTTTCTACGAAATTTCCAAAGGAGCACCGAGTCTTGGCACACGCTCTTATGCTCTTTGATACTTGCGACCAGACTGAAAAAAACATGTGCTGTGCCATGACAATAGCAGGCATGTTATTTAGGACACGCACCTGCGGGATAGTGAATCATGCAATAGACCGTCTTACGCGTATGGGGTATCCACCTATGCACACTGTGGCGGGGTTCATACCGGAAGTATGCAATGGACCACAACGTCTAAGTGAGTGGGAAACATACACCGGTACATTTGAAAGTTACATAAAAAAGCATTTAAAATGAGTAAAAAACACCATGTTATTCGTGCATCTCACTTGGCAAAGTTTGTAAAACCGTTTCGATACACGTGGACCCACTATCGGTGCGAGAAAGAGTGGAATAAATTGCAACGTCAAGAAAATAAATATTTTGCTATTTTCAATACAAAAACCCTAGCCTTGTATTTTTCACATGGTAAAATACGTGAAGAAGAGGCTTGGAATGCCTTGATGCAACATCCGGTGATTGAAAAGGATAAAGCCATACGCGAGTCCAAACGTTCACAAGCGTATAATATTTACGAAAAGGCATATGCTATGCGAGACCCCGAACTGTTGGATAAAGCGTACCATTTTACCGGGAATACGGGTGTAGAAGCAGAAGAATTTAAATTTACTCCCTACAATTTAAAAGCCAAGCCGGATGGTTTAATGGGTGATTATGTCATTGAAATCAAGTGTCCACTCGGATCTCTGCCAAAGGATATTGCTGTGAATTATTTATTACAGTTGGCAGTTGAAATGGCCTGTCACAATCGACGCAAAGCTTATTTCTTTCAGTATTATCAACCCGCTGGCTGGTACAACTTCTTTGGTTATTTACACCAACAATACTTTCAAGAGCCTCAGGTCAATGATGTAGTATTCCGACCTTGGTTTGATAACGACTACATGATGTTTGTCATATACCAACGCGTCGAAAAAACACTGAGAAGCTTGGAAGGAAGTTACTTGGGATCTACAAACAGTCGAGTACGAAATTTGGTAGATTTGTTTTGGGACTACTGCTACCAAGAAGAGAAATTACCAAAACCGGAGGGCAAAGAATCGTGGGAAGACAATCGAGCCGCTGCTATACATCTTGTTGCTAATATAAGCTCCAAAAAGTTGATAAATCACGGGTTTACAAATTATGAAAGCAGGTGCATTATTGACGCAATATCCATGGAAGGAAATGACATGAAAATGGGTCGCGTGCTATCTGTAACAACCGATGGCATGCATGTTATGTGGGAAGGTGATCGTATTCGTAACGATGAAATGCAAAAAGTTATTGACAATAACACCGGAGCATTTAAAGAGTACATTGATTTTAAACGGTTTAGGAGAGGAATACTTAAAATTATAAAGCGCATGAACCACCAAATATCAGGACGACCGGAAGATCTATGGATGACATGGCAACAAGATTTAAGGCAAGATCGTTTGACCGATTTGCCACCCATGCCCGAAGTACAAAGCTCTCTACATGAAGTTACGGTAGATGATAAAGATTTTACAATACTTATGGCATCCTTACAGTGTTTTCTGATGGATTTGAAAGAAAACAAGTATCCTTTTAAAAAAAATCGTTCAGGTACACAAAGTGGGGACTTTTTAGTAACGGTGTTAAAGGAAGTAATGAATCGTCGTATCGTCGAGAATACGAGTCATTTTGACACGATTTACAATAAAATAATGAATCATTATTAATGGATATTTAATATGTCTGTTCATCAAGGCACTAGAGAGTGGACTGTTGCAGAGAGTGTGGCAACTGACGGCAAAGGAATAGAAGGTGGATTCGACTGGTTGAGTAAAAATTTATAAACAGTATATTAACATAGACGTGGTGGTACGTTACATCTTTAATTTAAAGCATAGCTTCGTGAAATCCAAATCCGAATACCCGGTAGACTTCTTAGACTCTGTAGGCTTTGTACTCTTGTCCTCAAAATAAACCAAATCACGACAATCTTTATAAACCATAAACTTTTCCACCGTGCTGAAACCATCGATATAATAATCCATGTAACCGCCGCTTGGGTTTCGAACAAACTGGTCGGTATTCGGTGCCCAACCGTCCATAAACAGCAAATGTGTTTCGTTATATGCCACCACTACACGAGCATGACCATTAAAAGATAATCCCACGGGAATATTGCGGTCAACGCGTGATTCTATATGATGTCCAATAAGGCATAGCACTTTTTTTTCATCGAAAAATGAATATCGCTGTTTGGCAGCTGCTTCATCGTCCAACAGCGATGGGTTTTTGTTCGTTTCCCTTCCCAAACCGGACACAGGAAAATATACAAAGCCTTCATCCGTTTGTAGATTTTGGTGTAATTTTACCTTGTTTTCCAATCCAACGTCCAACATATCCGCATAATCACGGATTTCTGGCATGCTATACACGGCATTCACATATGCATTAAACTTCCTGTACATGTTTTGCCAATATTTTTTATAACCCATCTGTTTCCATGTTTTTCCAGTCAGCTTTTCTCTGTTGGTCAAATGAAGCAGATTGAGAAAGGACACAATAGTACAAGCGCCGTCGGCCCCTTGGTCAATCCATTTCCATTCAGCTGTAGAATGACGATAGTGTTTGAATAGAGATTCTACCTTTTCAAACTCTGATAATAGTTCTAGTCTTCGTCTTTTTGCCTCTGGTGCCGACAAATCCGCCGAGTAATCATAATCACCACGGTACATCATGCCGGCAGTCTCTATACCTGTGGTTTCGCTTCTACCGATTCTCAAAAATGGTTCGCCTAAATCAACATCACTGCGAATCTTGTTATATGGTTGGGTCATTTATCTATATAAAGTTTTTATTATATATACATAAATAACATTGTTAAAAAAATACTAAATTTAAATAGTTTGCAAAATATCGTATACCAAGTCCCCGGACTTTTTAGTAACGGTGTTAAATGAAGTAATGAATCGTCGTATCGTCGAGAATACGAGTCATTTTGACACGATTTACAATAAAATAATGAATCATTATTAATGGATATTTAATATGTCTGTTAAATACTTCATGAAGAATTGTTTCTTTTTCTTTGTTTTCCATGATTTGGAACCATTTGAGGTCATAATGTTGTTGACGGTGCTGTCGTATTTCGGTCTTTCCGATTCAATCAGTGTTTCGATAGTATTTTCTGTTATCATTTTATACACATTTATTTTTTTATCTTGACCTATTCTTTTTAATCGTCCGATTGCTTGTTTTTCCACCTCCGAGTCTAACCCCGGTTCCATAAACACGAGTGTATCGCCTTCCGTTAGATTTATACCAACATCTGCCACTCTGGTCGACAGAAGAAATATTTTACTATCACCGCGTTTGAATTTTTCTATGTTATTATTACGTTGTGTTCGACTACTTCTTCCGGTTATAATGCTGTAGTCTTTTCCATGCTCGCGCAATTTATTGGCATAACACTCCAATATACTATTGTATTGTGAGTAGATCACGACCTTATCACGTTTATTTATGATATCTAACAATGTGCTCCATTTTCTATTGTCTGTATCTGGTTTTTGATAACATTCATAAATTGATTTGGGTACTTTCACGCGTCTACCATATACATCGTTGCAAACAATAAATCCGTCAATTTCATCTTGCGGCTCTTCGTCGCAACTCTTTATCTCTTTCAATTTCTTTGCATCTATTCTATTTCGACACATGGGACATGCATTCTTAAATTCGAGTGATTTTTTAATGCAGTCGTGACAAAATATGTGCAGACAGTCGGTAATTGTTGGACGCGTAATGGTTTCAAGACATAAACAACATGTTGTATCCTCGATGCTTTCAAGGGCTTCCTTTACTTGTTTTTCGTATGAATTGTCTTTCAACTGCGTTTGTAAAGTTTCGATGTTCGTGTGTAAAATTCCACCTGTTTCAATCAGTGTGCCCCATTTATCTATGGGTAGAACTCTTGGATTGATTGCACATACACTCAACTGATTCAATAACGACTTTATCCGTTGAAGATCACTGTAACCATGTCTTTCCAATATATTTATTATTCCTTCCTGAACAATGTTAAACATGGCGTTGTACAGATACATATCGGTCGTATCTTTATAATCCACACTTAGACGGACGATAGAAGGCTCGGGTACATCAACATACCGTGTTAAATCTGGTTTTATAATGATACTGCTCAATTGTTGAATAATCCATTGTGACCTTGGATCTTCGGATTCCATAACATTTTTGATAAAATTTTCATTGTGTTGAAAAGGTCGTATACACAACATCTTTAACTGCGATTGTATGTTGGAGAAGGATCCTTTTCGAAAAGGCGTGGCAGTTAAACACCACCTGTACCTTGCATTGATCGAGTAACATGCTTCCACTCTAGAAGAAGTGTATGATTTCAATTGGTGTGATTCGTCAAATACAACGCGTTGACAAACTGCAAGTGAGGACACGACACGCGATGCCAGTGTTCCATAGGTGGTAAAAACAACATCTCGTTTCATCGCTTCCTCCATGTTATTCTTTCGACCATGTATTTCTGCATACGATAAGTCGGTAAATCGTTTTAACTCTTTTATCCATTGGTCTATCAGTGTTAGTGGAACAACAATCAAGGTAGGCTTTATGTTGTACAACTCAATGCCCTGCTTTATCAGTGCCAAGGTACAGACAGTTTTACCCATGCCGGTATCAAGTGCTAAAATACCGCCGCGGAATGGCATGTTAAAATCAAACCCACTAATCACATTAAAGTCTACACCTTCCTTGGTATTTAAATGCAACAAACTATTCTCTGTAAACATTTCTCGGCGGCGCATATCGTGTATGATACGTTCTTGAAAGGGTTTCAGGGGCACTTTTAGTTGTACACGATCATGTGTATTGGCCAAGGTGTAGGGTATACTCTGTGTTTCAGACCATTTGGGTGCAACAGGTCGGTTGGATAAATACCACAGGATTCTTGTCACATAATTGTATATAAAATGCTTGCTGAATCCATAACATCGCATTCTTGCATTGGAGGGTTGCAAAACAGACACTTTGAACCCATCGTCATAGGACATTCTTGTTTTAAACAATGGCTTGCTTCGAATATGAGATTCAATCTCAGCTGCACGTCGACGCGTGTACGAAGATAACATTTTACGGCGGGTGATTGCACCTATTAACTCAATGTCAATGTTATCTTCCTTCATTAAAGATTCGATTAATTTGTCTTCCACTTCATTCATATCATCTGCATACATGTTGTTCAAGTGATGTTTTTTCCAGTATGTCGGGTAGTGTTCCATCCACATCAAAATAATAAACACATAGAGGTCTGTATCGTATCGGCTTGCAAAATGGTTAATACCAGTGTTGCGTATTCTATACCAAATATCCGTTCGTAAACTTTCCATGTCTACATCCCCATTTCGGATCATTTCCAGTGAATAACTGCAACCCAATACAGAGAACAAATCATTGAAATTGAATGATAAGAACCCATTCGTATCCCAACTGCAGTAGTATGGATCTTTATCACCATAATCAATGACCATGTCCGATAATTTTAACCATTCAATATTCCGGTTATAATATTGTACCAAATAACGATCGGTTAAGGAATCATAGTCAATGACTGTCATATGTTGAAATTCACCGCTTGCTCTGCCACGAGATTGTATATATAGATTGCAGGATCCAGTTTCTATCTCCCGCGGAACATAGTTTTTAATACTATCCTCCAATGGCAAATTAACCAACCCTATCGAATTGGAATACACGGAATACATAAAGGTATAGCGCGCATTCAATGGCTGAATAGTAATCTGATCCCCTATACGTTCCATGATAATACACAAAACATCCGACATCGATTTAAAATCAAAGTGTACAAAGTCACCCTTCTGTAACCCCTTACGACGCCTATCCGTATTTGGGCGAACATTGGATAGTTTTGCCATTTTTATAGGCCTAGAGTAAGGACGAAACCGTTTTTTCAATTTTAAGTGTTGTGCATTTTTTGCGCCGGCTTCTACTACAAAATATTCTATACCCTCATACAAAACCTGTTGTCCGCACTTAAATTTAGACTCTGAAACCTTTGCGCGGCGCTTTGAAGGAGGCATTACGGGCATAGAACGAGATATATATACCGTAATTTCTTTGCCACATTGGGCCATTTTCTACTATCGCAAACTGCAATTTTACCAAAACGCACCAATCAATTCGCAGCCGGGCACCAAACGGTCTACACGCATGTCGATCCTCTTTAGCAACAAGAGGCGTTTCCGTGGAAGCGGGCGTACTTGACGAAGATTATCGAGGAGAAGTGTGTGTCATGTTGCGTGTAAGAGATTACTTGGTTATACCATACAACAAAGCATTGGCCCAGATGATTATTACTCCGGGTTCGGAGGCACGGACCAGTAAAGTGGCCCGACATATATAATACATATTATGTTCTACATCGTACATCGTACATCGTACATCGTACATCGTACATCGTATGCTAGACATGTCAATGCAAGTCTGCAAGTCAAAAACATGATACCTACATTTTTAAGCACTACCATCAAATTTATCACGGAACATCCTCTTCGCGAGGAAATATTGAATGTGTACGTAAAAAACATGAAAAACGATACGGCGAAGCGTATAGTGGAGGGTTTTATATACTCCCTCGGTTGCGATGCCTATGAATGTGCACATTTAGAAAATAGAATTAGGGTGAAACTTGCAACGATGGTATAAATAATGTTTTTTTATTTTAATAATGAATTTTATTTTGGCCGTCTCAGATGATAACAAGATTGCACTGGGTGGTAAGATACCATGGCGTAATTCGCATGATTTGCGTTGGTTTAAAATGAATACATACGGACGTACCATCATAATGGGGCGTAAAACGTGGGATTCTATAGGTAGAAAAAGTCTACGTTTTAGAAGAAACATTGTGGTGTCGAGACGAAAAGTGTCTGGTGTGGAAACAATTATAAACCTTAATGATATACGGTTGAAACATAGCAACGCATGGGTAATTGGAGGTTCGGAATTATGTCAGCAAGTGTGGAAATCTGGTGATATTTTAGTATTGACCCGTATACATACTACTGTGGGTGAGAGCGGGTTACGTATTAAACTTCCACCCATGCGAAGGTTGTGGCAAAAATCATTTAATTCCCATACCTTTAGTATAAATATAATTCAATAAATATTATAAATGTTTAAAGTGTTATTGTTCATTATTTTAGTTTATGCTAAAGCGTGCAAAGAATATAAATGTACAGGGTGCACGACTTGTGTCAATAGCACTTGTATGGCATTCGACGAAGGTGAAAATTGTATTCCAGATAATCATGTTGCACTGAAAAGAGATTTGGATTTATACTATGAATTTTACTATCTGCAAACTGTATCTATAGAAGAGTATAGATGCCTTCCATTTGGTGTTTCGGTGCGTTTTGTAAAAGGTCTACCTAAGGATACGAACATGTCGAAGGACTATTTCAATGCGAACTACATGGGACTTATGCAGCGTGATTGTGATGGGTGGGCTATCGCTCGTTAACTTTGTAGATTGTGCATTTTTTAATTGGTATTGTGGTGGCTTCCATCGCATCGATGTCTCTTGTAATATTACAATCCGTAATAATATTCCATTTACCCTTTGCTACAACTATGTAACCATCATCGGAATATAATCCAAATAGTTTATCTTTATCGATCGACCTCTTTATTACAAGCGGTCGTTTCAGTATTCCTCTGTTAAAATTGTAACCATCGCCATGTGTATTATATGCTGCACTTTGGAAATAAATATATTTACCGTGATCTTCTACTAAATTCGAAGCAGATGCAGTCGAATACAATGGACGAAATAACTGACTTTCTTCTATGATGGTGTACGCATATCTTACATCAAAATAGATACCATCATTGCTCGGTACAATTGCAATTTCTGCTTCTACCTGTTTGTTTTTATATGGTTTACCATGTGCATAGTACAACCCCAATACTAAAAAGTACATGTTGCCAATTTTAGATACACGTGAAGAATAAATTTGAGGTCCATATTTTCTGGGTAAAAAACGATCAATGTGTAACTCGGCTTGTTCGCACCAAAAGGAACCACACTGGTATAAAAATGCGATTCCGCGGTATCCCCGTGAACTGCCCCTGTAATATGGTAATTCTTTTCGAACCGTTGTTCTCAATATACCATTTATATCTCGATACATTGTTACGGATGTATCCGAAGCGTAATGTAACTTGTAAAATGAATCTTTAAATTTTATATCTTGCAAGGCAAATGGCCCTGTCATGTTGGAAGATATATAAAAGGTATATCCTTTCGGATCTGACACAAATGGACCATTTTTAGTATCAATAACATGTTTGCCTTCACGTGTACGCAAAAAGAACTCGTTTCCTTGCTTGTTTATAGAACAGTCTTCAAATGAACGAACATTTAAGACACTGTAATCTTTTGCATATGGGCTAAATTTTTTAATGGCTTCTTTCGTTTTGCTATTTGTCCATTCTGGGTATTCACGTTTCAGAAGTGAATTATCTCCACGAATCACATCTTTTATCTTATTCGCAGTCACTTTAAAAATGCCACATTGTGATCCCAATGACACAATCGTACTAACATATATATTATTTTCATGTTTCATGGCAGATATATAAACAAAGGATTGAAAATTGGTGTTTGCTTCACTAATATCCATTACTTCATCCTCAAATTTACCATGAACTATTTTCGTATTGTAACTTTTTATAACACCGAACATGTCAACATTCTTGCTTTTGTCATAATACCTGCACGAATATGAATTATTTGGACAATTTTCTAAAAAAAAAAAATTTTCTTTTTTACTAACAATAACATTGTGGTCACTGATTTCGCCACTAGAAACAACAACTGCTTTATTTAATTGAACACCTTTTGTCATTATCCAATCCCCAGAAGCCGATTTATCACGTGTATTCACCGTCCATGCATTTGTATATCCATAGGATGTTAAAACATCTGGTGTTTTAGGATCTCGGCCCGGTGTACCAAGGTCGCCACCCAGTATTATTTTTTTATCCTTAAACATTTTACCCAGTGTTTTCAATGATTTCTGATTGTAAGCTTGCCCCACGAAATAATCCAAATGCGTGCAAATGACACGTGTATCACCCACTTTGGCAGCTATTGCCATTCGACCACCATTTCTTTGTTCTTTTCCTCGTAGACCCTTTTTCCAAAATTGTTCGGTACCGGGTAAACGAATGATTTGTGGATCTACTATTTTGTCTTTGGAGAGAATTGCATTTCCATGCCACGACCATGTGTTTTCTTTTCCAGCAGCCATCTTTTCCTCTCTTGCGTTTCCTTTGGTCAATTCAATAAATTCTACACCAAACATATAATTCATCTGCAAGCATTGGGCGAGGCGTTTTGTTGTGTGTTCATTATCTGTTCGTGCCATACCCCAGTCCATTTCATTCAACAATATTAACGATGGGTTATGGTCTTTGAGCAATTTGCAGGTCTTTTCCCACATTCTACCACGTAGAGCGTTGAAGAATAACACTGTGCCATCACCGGAATCACTCGACATACTATTGTCCACATCGATACGTTTTAACTCGTTGCTTTTAAGTACTAGACCTCGTAGAAAAGTGTCGATTACAATCGCGTGTGAAGTTACACGCTGTATGTCATCATTAATGGTTAAAAACTTACGTCTTGATCGGGCAATATTCGCAAACGATTGCTTCAGCTTCATAATGTTATTCATCATGACAAAATGATATAACCCATGTGATCCTTTCAATATGTGACCAAAACTATATTTGCTTACTCCAGCCAATGTATATTGGAATTGTAGGGAGCTTTTTGACCTATAGGGTGTCATACTAACAGTGGTATCAATAAGATTTTTCATTTTTGAAAATATTTTGTGATGTATCACCACCGGAGTGTGCGATATGCACCCAAACTGTTTGAAATTTTTGTATACTTTTTTTAATGCTTTGTTACTGTTTTGTATAGCTTTAACAAAATGATTCGAGGTTGGTGTATCATCTTTCCACGTCTGCCCCCAAGACTCGGTGAACCACACATTCTTTTTTGTATATTTTAGCAAATCCAGTTTTTTTGTAATAAAGAAGTCATCGTCTAACAAGACAAATGGGTCGCTTACTTTATGAAAAATGCCGTCTAAATTAAACTGAATAGTATACGATGAAAAAGTTGGGAGGTATTTTTTTGGAATAAATTCATCGTGATCAATGAAAAGAACATCCTTCAAATTTGGATAGTTTGGACGATTTCCATTCGTTATCACGTAAATATTACCCAACCCCTCGCCGTTTTCTCGCAACAATTCAATCGAATACTGTAACTCCTTCCACTCTCGAAAACGATTCGCACTTGAAACCTCATTCAAACCGGTTGTATCACGTGGCTTATTTTTTGTACCATTGACCCAAAGATACACTACATCCACTGTGGACTCGACCACAGGTTTGGAGGACTCGACCACAGGTTTGGAGGACTCGACCACAGGTTTGGAGGACGTGTTATTTGTGGCGGGGCACCCGTATTCTCCTTTGTGACGTTGACAGAAATCTTTTATCAATAGACCGGTTGCGCATGATAAACATTCTTTTGTCATTTCGCTGCAACATTCCGGCATTTTGTCACGTAGGTTTTTATGAAGACGTTTTTTTAGGTTGGAAGCAGTATCATAAATAACACGTTTGCCATCATCCAGCGATCCATAATATGTTAGGGTCACTGATATAATAGACAGGGAAGCTATCAGAAATAGATAATCTCCCCGCATTTGTTACATCACATATTTCTTTTATACCTTCAAATTAATTTAGATGTATATATATCGCTTTATTTGGAACAAATGAGTGCAGAACATCTCAAAAATTCAAATTATATTGAAGCTATCGAGGCACTTAAAGAGGAAAATGGTGATAATATGGATACGTGGACAAAGAATGCGCTGTGTAACATGGCGTTGGCAGAATACAAACTTAATGCGTATGAATCTGCATACACATACTATCTTCTTGCAGAGAATTACAAAGAGGCCAGTAATGTATTGTCCAAAATACGACCTTCCGAGATAGAACGGGAATATTCGGAGCACATCGCCAAGGAAGTTAAGATTATGAAGGTAAACGGATTAAGAGGAGTACAGGCGATCGCCGATTTGCCTATGAATTTTGTTGTTTTTAAGATTCCTCTCAGTAAATGTATCACTGGTACAAAAAAAGAAATGACCGATGAGATTTTAAAATCAACCGTCTATTCACATTCTTTGCCAAAAAAGGATGTATTTCCGGTTTGTTGGGATTCCACTACATGCGATCAAATTGGTATATCGCCTCTCCGTTTAGTGTTGGAAAGTAAAATACACGATTTGAAAAAGGAGTGTAAGACAGACGACCCAAAGTATCTATACCACCGTTCTTTGGTGTCCAGTAGGTGTTTTGCAGACCCGAAAAATGATAAAGAGTATCTGGTTCCATTTGCCGATATGTTAAATCATTCAAATGATCCAAATGTAGAGTGGGAGTTCCGTGAAGGATATTTTATCATGACAACCATTCACCCAGTCAAAAAGCACACACAGTTGTGTGACTATTATGGTCCAAAGAGCAATTACGAGTCTTTTCTTCATTATGGATTTGTGCAGGCGAATAATACACCATTGGATGTTGTTCGTATGATTGGAGAACTTCCGGATACTGCAAAGTCTAGGTTAGATCCTAGGTACTTTCAGCAGGCATTTGAATTTGAGTTACGTGGGTCCTACATGGAAGGTACTGTTGAAATATTTTCATTCCTCCGTTATGTTCGATCGAATGAGAAGAAATGCCCCGAGACCTTAAAAGGGTACTTTCACAAGCCAATATCTATCGAAAATGAACTATGGGTGTGCAAAATGTTGTACAACATGTTACAGAAGGAAACATATAGACGAGTAAGTAAATCTGCGTATGGAATAGAAGAGACATTGGCGATTGAATTACTTCAGTCAGAGATGGGTGTTTTAGTACACTGGGGAGGAGTGTTGACGGATGCCATAAAAATATTGGAAGGGAACAAAAAACTAGCCAAGAAGAGTAAAAACGATTACATTGTAAAAATAATAAAGAAGTTAGTATAAACATGTCTTTGAAATAAGTAAATGAAAGTATGTATTTTAGGCGATACATGTGGTAAAACATCTATCGTACAGAGGTGGATTCAACCACATGTTCCCATCCACGACGAAACCACAATAGGTATAGACATGAAAACATTGAGTCTGGTCTTTGACAATCAAGTTCGTCGTGTACAATTATGGGATTGTAGTGGTGAATCATTTTACAAAAACTTACTCGACACATACATATTGAACTCGGCGGTTGTCGTGATTTGTTTTGACTTGACAAGTGATACATCCTTCCAGACAGCACAATACTGGGCAACTAGAGTAAAGGGGGTGTCATCCGATACAACAATATGCTTCATAGGAACAAAACTTGATTTGGAGAGTAGACGTATGGTGAAGGAAAAAAACATAAAACGGTATATAAAAAAACTAACATTTGACCATGTTTTTTATTCTGAATGTAGTGCATATACTGGAGAAAATTGTCGTAACACGCTTCACCTCATTATTAGAGAGGGATCGAGAACACGTGACACATATGATATCAACGATTTTAAACCGGTGGAGCAGAAATCAGGGTGTACAATCGCGTAATACAATGTATATATATTTAATTACATGCTAATAAATGGTTGAAATAAATATACCTTTATTAGATCAGATCGACAACGATTTGCAATCTTGGACCACGACGGCTTTTTATATAGTCATAGGAATTATTGTTTCAATAGTATTATGTGCACTATACAAAATATTGTCCTGTGGTATGTGTATAATAAGGTGCATTATGTGCCCCTTCCGATTATGTTGTAATCGAGAAAGTGGCCCGAGTCCAGAGAAAGATAACTTGTTGCCACATCGGCCGGTATAAGTATACATATAAATATGAATACATACGAATACTTTTTTAACCTATTTGTACAAAACGATTGGGTGAACACACATACGGTGATATTACTATTCAAAACATAAACAATATCTCTGATAATACTACTGTAGTAATACTTTAAAATAGCAGGGCGCATCCAAGAATTGAATCCAAACATTTACAGCAGAGAAATACAGCATACACTCGACATTTGGGGGGACATTTGATTTTACAGTATATATACCTTATAAACACGTATTAAGAAAAATGAGACCCAATGAAGTCGAAAAAGCAAAAAAATCAGTCATGAAAGTGATGGGTGTTCACGTTGGAATGAATTGGACGCAACCATACATTGATGTTGAAGAATATCAAGCGGGTGGTACCGCCTTCTTCATTGATCCAAAAGATTGTGGAAACTTGGTTCGTGGAGTCGGTTCGAATCGTGACAAACGTTATTTGTTCACGAATTTTCACGTGGTAGACTGTGTAGCCTCCAAAACCGTTGAACTTTGTTATCCTTCAAAAGGATTTAATCGTTTGACCGCCACCATCATGCATGTTGTACCATCCTTGGATGTGGCCATACTATGTATTGACCCTATGGCCGAGCACCCTGCGTGGAGAGATGGCGGAAACATACATGATTTCCTACAAGAAATTCCCAATTTAAAACTCGATTTTAAACCGGTAAAAGGCAATTCACAAGATGTTATTGCCATTGGGTTTCCCTCTCTTTCAAAGGATGTGCAACTATGTGGGGGACATGTATCTGGAAGAGGATTGGGCATGATTCAGTTAAACATATCTCTCAATGGTGGGAATAGCGGAGGACCTCTCATGCACAAAAACAAAGTGATTGGAATATGCACTGCGAGCGAAGCAGAAACAGAAGCCATTGGATTGGCGGTTCCGATATGCCAAATATTAAATTTTTTCAATAACTGGTGTACCTTTGATGAAAAACTATTACGAATGCCCTCGTGGGGGTTAAACGCCAACATACTGTCGGAAGATTATATGAAATATCATGGCATAACACATGTACAAGGCGTATTAGTTGAAAAAGTCGTATCGGGACAAGCATGTCACAAGGCAGGACTTGAAAAACAAGATATTATACTAGGTATCAACAACAAAAATGGCAGATATAATATTGATTGCGATGGTCTCGTCAGTGTAGAATGGACTAATAAACGTGTCCCCATTACAAATGACGAGTTTATCATGTCTTTGGATCCAAACACCATACAATTCAGTGTCTTTAAACATAAACAAAAGAAAAGAGTTATGGTGTCCATAAAACCACAAATCGTGCCATTTCAAACTCGTGAAAAGTGGCATCAGTGGGAAGATATCGATTATACCACATTTGGAGGTGCAGTCTTCATGGACTTAACCATGAATCACATGGAACCAGAAGATGAAGATGAAGAACCACCAATACCTTTTGATAAATGTGTATACATTACAAACCAGATTAGAGAAACTATGAACATGGAGAGCATTGTTATATGCACACACATACCGGGACAAACGTACCTTGAAACACAACGGTTATTACATCCATACGATGTCATCAAAAAGGTCAATAAAACTAAAGTGAAAAACATTGGTCATTTCACACAACTGGTCAAAAAACTAGCGGAAAACATAGACAATCAACAGTACATCCTTCTAGAAACACATCGTGGGGATGTATACATCGATTTGACGAAGATAATGTTACAAGAAACTATGTTGGCAGCAAGATTCCCAAAACAAGTGTTCATCAACAACCTTGGCAAAAAGAGAAAAAGAAAGAGGAGAGTATTACATAACGTTGTTTAACTATTATTTTTATCTAAATTTATTACAATGGTAGACCCGGCCTAAAATAAATAGGCCTGTGTCCATATAGTGCCAAAATTAGACAGGGGGTGGCAAAAAATATTTTTTTTTTTGGCTTTTTCCCTAAACATGCTGTGTACATGTTAAAATAGCATTAAATAACATATATGCTATTGCATGTTATTAGAAAATAGTAAAAAAAAATTTTTTTTCAAATCGCCCCTATGTCTAATTTTTAGCTAATATGAATACAGGACTGTTTATTTTAGGAGGGACAAACCATTATAAACATGTTAATGATATTTATATGCTGACGATGTTATAGGTAGATAGCATGAGAGGATGTTATAGAGCAAAACTGGACCGACAACTGGACCGAGTAATTTATAAACAGTTTCTCGATACCATGTTGGTACTGCTTGACTTGTGACCCGACACATGTGTCCCGACTGTTGGTGTCGATAATCAATTTCAGAAGGTATATAAGCAAAAAATATTTAGATCAAAAATGTCTGGGAGTATAAAGGAGTCGTTTGAGCGAGCCTTTAAAGACAAGAACACCGCCAATACCACCATTACTGAATATGTCAGCGATGAGGATTCTGGAAAAGAGCAGGAGAAACAGGTAGAACGCAAGAGGGCAAAAAAGCGTCGCCGTGTATCTCGTACTAAACCAAATAAAGGACGTAAACCAGTGTCACAATTCAAGGTACGCACTGTTGTTCCAAAGGAAAGTGTTACAAGCGTAAATTACCCCGATATTTTGAGTGTGGATAAAGAATTTTCTACGAATCAACAACAATCGGAATTGATCATTGCAGAAAGTAACTTTTTCAAAAAGGACAATACGGATACATGGGCGCGAGGAGGTGAATACAAGCATATGCGACCAGTAGACTATCTGTTTGTGCGTGCATTGATACAGCGTCCAAAGATACCTCATTTTGATATTCATCAAATGAATGACAAGGAACGTTTGCGTGCCAATGTGGAAACTGTTACTCGTTCTTATGAGAATCAATTCTTATGCGAGCCTGTTGGGTCACAACGTCCTTGTTTGATGGACAATGAATGTGAAGGGTTACAAATAACGAATGCAAAGGACCGTGCCTTTATCTTACGTGAGTTTTTAAAGCCTTCTGAATTGAAAGTGTACGAAAACACTGGCAAATATCCATCCGAGCGTCGTTTATGTTTGATGTGCAAACGTTCTGAATTGGCAAGGGCACATACATGCATTCGTGCCGATGGTATGGGTGTACGAGACGATACTATCTTGTCTGATTATCGCAACTTGGTCGATGTGGAAGGTGAATATTGTTTAAAAAACTGTATCGTATCTTCCCGTGATTGTTACGAAGGCATTCTTGATCCTATTGTCTTACATGAACGTTCTGCGTATCGTTTGATTGAAAAAAATGGTATTCGTTATTATGACCAATGGCGCATGTCATACCCTCAAAAGAACAAAGAGCATTTGTTTCAGACGCCCCCTCATCCGTCGAAGTGAGCGGGGCGATTTACCCTTTCTTGGACGATTTAAATGCAACTTTGCATCCACACTTTGCAGGAACACAGTACGAGCAATTGTTTGTGGGAAATTTCGTCGATCGGGTGCATACATTCGACCTTTCGCAATGGAAACCAACGGTTTGGAACCCGACCGGGTTGGTGTTGGCGGAAGAAAAATTCAGAATTTACTGTACACTGGGTCATCATATGAAACTTGTTGAAGAACTGTTACAAAAGCAGCATATTACCAACGAAGTTCGTTATTTTCTAACCATGTATATGGATATGCACATTCCATTAATGATACATTTAGAAGATGCAGAAACACCGTCAGATGAATATCTACTGACGGATTATGGGGAAGGCGCACCCATTCAAAAGCATGAGCCATCCATGGAGTATATTTTTCACGAAGGATTAATACCCAATGTGATCAATTGTATACCAGACTGTTCCTTTTGGTCAGATATACGAAGCAAAAGCAATCCAATTGTACATGTGTTATCAAAAGGATTGCCACAAAGATGCCAAATACGAAACATGCGTGAGATATTGAACAAATACTCGAGAAAACATGAAATTGTATATGAATTCATCCTCGCCTGTTTGAAATGTTCTTTACTGGGCATGTACCGGACATGTTTAATACGACCTCCATTATCGGTCAGGATACGTTTATATCGCAAATTCAATTCGATTGGCAAAGCCGAACTGTTACAATGGATGTTGGGTGATCATCAGCAGTTATTGTTTTATATCATAAAAGAATTCCTAATTTTTGGTGTTCGTGATATACCAAGCATTTATGCGGAGATTGAGAGGCGGTATTATTGGGATAAATTTGAACACTGTGTGAACAAAGCAATGAACACAGTTCGTTCTAATGTTGAAGACGGTGAAAATATAATGCAATTCAAAGGGATTGAAACACAATTAATTGCCATCAACAAACAACAAGTGCACCATTTATTCCGTCCTGCAAGGCATTTATTTGCAAATGTGGTCATATCCGAGTGTGAACGAATCGATGATATTCATTACATTGACTATTTGCGTAAAGATACACCGGAAAACAACAAAACACTGATGTACGAGATGGCAATACGTGTCCCTATATCAGAAAAGACGGAATTTAATTGGTTGAAATATTTCAATGTACCGGAAAATATCATCAAAAAAATGAACCAAATTCAAGACACTTACATTTTGGATGGCACCAAAGGTCCACTTAAAACTTTTTTATCATCATTGTCAAGACATGATTTTGAGTGTATACGTGATTTATGTGAAGCCTTTGATCGAAAATTCAACATTCGGGTCTTTACACTGCCAAAACATACTTACATTGCACAATGTAGAGCAATACGTAGAAAACACGGGGTTGCAAACGGCGAAGCCTTACCTGAATCAGTGGGTGAAACCTTTGCATGTCTAGAGTGTAAACAATTTAAGGGTTTCATCACGAGAAAAGAACGTGGGAAGATCGTCAATTTGTTTGCATATGGCCATTCCAAAGTCTTGATTGACGATGAAACCATGCAATTTTATTGTGGAAAACGTTCCGACAAAGTAGACTCTAAGAAAAGGAACCAAGTTCTACCGGAATATTCATCTTTTATTGACGTAGACATGGACGAGATTGTAAAAGCAAACAATATTCGAAACAAAAAGCGTATGGCAAAAGAAACAAGAAAGGAATTGAGAAACCATGTCTGTTCCAAAACACCACTGGTAAAACTCAATATGTTGGGCGTTTTACTGGAGTTTTACGGAACCATGTACATGTATTGTCCTTCTTGTGCAAACTTTATGGAAGTTACATCCGAAAATTATACAAAAGATGGAATATACTGTGGATGTTGTCTACAACATGGAAAGTTATATACCACCGTATCGTGCGAATGGTGTAAAATGTGTAAAGGAAACGAATCGTGGGCGCCAATCACAGTATTAAAAGATGGTGCAGAGTCATCCATCTACTTGTGTAATTCATGCCATAAACCATGGATTCGAAATGCCGAGACCACTCTAACACTCGATACTATACGCAAAGGATTGGAACAACGATGGAAACGTCTACAACATCCGGGTCTATAAATATAATATATAATATATAAAAAATGCGCGTTTTAACTTTATCTCTCTATGCAATAACGTGTTACTCCGTATTTGCTAGGTTCCTGATGAATTACGAAGATGACACACCACAAAAATATCTGGCATATTACAGGACATTAAGTAATTTTACACTGATATTTGTCATCGAAATACTATTCAACATTGAAACCGTACCAGATGGAAGTAACACCGTTCTACCATTATTTGCGTGGTTCATACTGTCTGAAATATTGTTTACCTCCAGTCATCGACTGTTACACACGAAATATATGTATTGGATTCACAAACAACACCATGAAAATAACCCATCATATGGAAGCTCATGTCTAGATGCGCACCCAATCGAATTTTTAATGGGCAATATAGGAGTGGCAGTACTTCCCATGTACCTTGTTCCGGGTACAGCCATCGCACAAGTTTTATGGGTTATCATAGCAGTTACAAATACGGTTTGGGCACATCACGACAACGGAATCCACCAACTGCACCATAAATACTTTCGATACAATTACGGACAGGGTTCTTATATATTCGATCAAGTGTTCCACACGTATAAATACAAAGAATGATATTTTAAATGCACACTTATGTTCTGTATCACATCTATTTTATCGTTATGGGTGCTCTTCTTTCCTATGAATCCATACCATTTGTAGCATCGTGCTATGTAGTCATGTACATCATGTTCTTGTGGTTTCACTCCACCATAATACTGGCACCTACACCAATTGATTTTAACACCGGCTCTTATTGTCCCACCTGTAGAAAAGTAACTGGAATGGGTCTAAAACACTGTAATAATTGTGAAAAATGCATACCAGAAAAATGGATTCATTCACACATTTTAAATAGATGCAGCGACAAATTATTAATTAGAAGATGGCTAGGTCTTTTTAAAATAATTGTTATTTACAGCGGAATCATTACAATCATACGCTCGATGATGAAGCCATGGTTTTTACTACTCATGCCCATACATGCCTACATGTTAAAATCCACTTATTACAAAGGTACGAGGTATAAATAATGAAAATGATATATTAAATTATTAAATGAGCCATATTGATTTCGAAGAAGTACTAGAACCTGAAAATGACACAAACTATGACCTATTATCCAATATGCCGAGCATGACCGACATGACTGGTATGTCGAATGGACCTGATTTTCTCGATATTTTTCTGGTAATGAGCACGATCTTTTTCTTGCGTCGATTTTACCTGTCATTGTAATGTGCCAATGCCAAGTAACCATATACTTGTATGACAATGAACCAATCAAGAACAAACAAATCTGAAAAGGCAAGTCCGGCCATGGACGCCACTGCCGCCACGTGATTCACAGTGAAATTAATAACATTATTGTTATTATAACATTGTAATACAATGAAATAAGCGAAAAAATGAATCAACGGGGAAACAATTATTAAATACGTCTTTCCGTCACATGCACTAAAGGTATTGCCGATAAGGACTACATATAAAACGAGAGATAAAAACGAAACACCGCCTATGATAATATACCAGATCTTTCGACGAAACATGATATACACCCATTTGGTTTCACAGGAATTTTTGCGTTCTTCAAACCCACCCTTACAATTATCACTTTGATACATTTTGTCCAACTGTTTTTTATCAATAAACAATAAATGTGCCACAACACCAGACATTATATTGATGAGTGCTGCAATCCACAAAATATATTTTTCTTTTGCGCCTTGATCTACACCACATTTATATGCTTGTCCCAAGGTCAGACCATGTCCAGCAGCAGCAACTACGCCGGATCCAATATGGAGCACACGTACCCAAAAGGTTTTGTTCATGCCCAACATAGGGACCACCCCGGTCAGAATAACGCCGACAAAGGTGAGTAACAAAATAGGATCACCCCATGTATTGTAAATGTTATATAACGACAGCGTTAAAATGTTCAAACCCCATAATACAACTACCGGTAAAGATTTCATGTTTTAAATAATACATAACTTATTTATACTGTTAAAATACAAAGCCGCTTTTCCCCTTTACCAATGAAATCTGTCTCATTTTTCGTACCGGGGCATATTCTTCCGTCTCCCAATCATATTTTTCAATCGCCTCTTTTGTAAAGCCCAATGTATCCCAATCAGTTGCGGATGGATTCAAATAGGTTTTAATATCGCCTAAATTGGAAGTCAACAAACGTAAGGTTTCGCAAGTTCCACCAATTTCTTTCAAGTCTTTTAAACGAAAGCCTAATTCATGCAAATGTGCCATGTCTATTTTCAGTTCTGCTAATTGCCTTATCGTAAGGCTTGTTTTCATCATGTCCGAGGCTTTGAGGTGCAGTATATCGGTCATTTGATGCCAGTCGAGGCTTTTGAAATGATCTGGTTGAAAGCCCATAGTGATCATATGATGCCACCGAAAGCCAAAGTCCAATAGCGCAGCCGTGTTGTATATATTACTGACAGTGTTCCAATCGACTCTTTCTTCGATAAGGTCTTCGGGACGGATACCTTTCAATTTGAGCGTGTCCAATGATGTACCAGATCGTATCATGCTCGCTACACTTTTGCTGGTAAACCATGACAAAAATCCTTTGGAGGAACTATCTGGGAGGTAATTTCTTCTAGCCTCGATAAGCGTTTGAAGCGCCTGTATTCGGTCCACTCCTAAATTAATGGTATCTTTTAATTCATTGGGATCAATACACATTGGACATGTATCCGATATGTTTTCCCTCGAATACTTTAAAACACAGGTTAGGTGAAATTCATGACCGCAATCGTATGTAGCAACATTTGGACGCAGGGTACCAGATTTATCTACAGTATCGTTACACAGTGTACAAGACATTTAATATAAAGAAAAATAACTTTTATAGTAAAATATATTAATAGGGGTTTCTTGGTTGCAAGATAACTTCAAGGCGATCACCGGGACGGGCGTAGGAAGCCGCTTTACCAATGATGCGTTCATTTAATTCTTGGTATTTTTTAAGAAACTTTTCAATGCTATCACATCCACCGGCACAAACATCAAGAGCTTGACGGGCCACAATGGCCGCATCTAGCGCGTCCTTGGCTGTTGTCTTGTTGGGTTTTTTTGCCTTTTTAAGAGCATCCTCTGCCTCTTTTACCTTTTTATCTGCGGCTGCTTTAGCATCTGTTAATTTTCTAGCATCTTCTGCTAGGTCAGTTACATTCGCTGCCATAAGTGCTTTATTAATAGCGGCACGACCAACCTTGGCTTTGACCAAACAGTATCTGATTTTATCACGTGGAATACCTTTATCGCGGGTTGTTTTACGTCCAATCCTCAAATTGAGTCCCAGAGCAACTGTATCACCCGGTTTGATTGTGTCTTCTCCCTCGTTGATTAGTGTAGTGACGCCACCTACTTGTGCAACAAACCCTTGTTCGCTATATGCTTTGGATGGTTTGTATTCGGTGGTTGCAACGCCTACAAATTTGACTTTGGACAGAATGGCTTCTGACAATGTCTCGGCGTCTGATGATAGACCATCTGTGTTGGGGAAGCCATTGGCGGAACTAACACAGTGAGTATATCCATCATGGTACATTCCTGACTCTTTTTGGCATACTAGAAGTTCTTGTTCTTTGACATCGAAATTTTCTTTGTTGGTGACACCCATTTTCAATTTATCATTGGCTTTTGAGCCGGTTGAAGCGGCCATTGCCATAAATTGATCATCGTAACGGACATTAATGTGAAATCCGGGACCAGCGATTCTGTTTTGTCTGCGATTGAATTGCATCTTTAGAATTATTAATAAACAGGGACAACATATTAAATAGGTTATTTTTTTAGTTCTATCTAGATTAAATCATCAAAATTTCGATTCTTGGGAGTAACATGTATTGGTCCGTTTCTCTCAATGCTCTTTGTATGAAAGATTCGGATGGTACTTTGGCAACAGCATGTGATATAACACCTAGTGGAATGTGGTGTACAACTTCAAATGATCTCGATAATGTAGTTACTTTTCCATTTACAGTGCCTACAATTTGCATGACTTTATTTGAGTCCTGTACCAATTGCCCGGGGAGTAGGGACCCATCTGGCTGTATATACATGGAATACCGCTGTCGGATGTCTCCCTTTACAACTGCCAGACCAACATGATCTCCACGTTTCAATTTGCTTCCAAAGATGTTAGCAACCATGCTGCGTCCATAAACATCGCAATTGTACAGTTTTTGAAGCATGCTATTTGCCATCATGTCATTGCGCATGACCCCAAAAAATTTCCATTTGGTTAAGAGATCGTCTAAACTGTCTGGTAAAAGTTTGGCATCTAGTTTTCTGGAGTCGTTCACTTGTGCATTTTCTAGTAAAAAGTTAAGTGTTGGTAAGTCGGCACCGGTGCACATTTGTGCATTGCAATCGGCATCCGCAACAAAAATGAGTGAACCTTGACGAAATCCTTTTTCATACCCTTGTGACCATGGACGAATTAACAAGGGCAAGGAAGCGGTAGTGTTGGTGTCGTATGATATTTTTGAGTTTGTTAAGGTCGGGTTACGAAGTTCTGCAAAAGAAGGCGGTGCAGTGCTACCTGCTCTTGGACCCCCGGGGTCACGTAAAGATCCAGTCGTTGCTGCATTGGATAATCCTGAATCTGGTCGTCCTGACAATGAAATCATACTTTACATATATGTTATAGATATATATAGTCCAATTTTAATATTTTACGAAAATTCATAAGGTTTTATGGATCCTGCCTCTTTCTTTTGCATTTTTGCTAGAGGTCCATTGTAATATTTTATCAATTCTAACTTGTGCTTGGATAATTTCACCCATTCGTTCATAAGTTTGGGATCTAGCTTTTTTCTACCGGTTTTACTGTTGACGGTTGCTACTTGATGTTTTCTAAAATGAATTTGCATATTGTTGACTGCCAATATTTCCTTCGATATGATATCTCTCAAATTCAATTTGTGCAGTGTGTAGTGGGCTCGTAGTTGGGCCACGGTGATACTAGGAGCTTGCAGCCCTTGGTTAATCAGTGGTTGACGAATCTGAACATCGTAAAGACCGGCTAGCGTCCTGTAAATCTCCTCACTACTGGTTGTTCCAGTCATACTTTGCTCCATTTGATTCATTCTATCGATGACGGATGCATCTGCCTGTGAATATTTACAAAGTGGGCAATCCATATGTTCTTCTTCCGTCAACATATCACACGGTTCCTCCATGCCATCGTCATCTTCCATTCCATCATTCGGGTTTTCTATTGCTAGGGAATCAAAAATACCGGGCATTTATTTAATATAAAATGTTTAATGTTATATAGACTATATTTTTTAATCATCCTGCAAATCAAAAAACTGCCCCAGCTCCCTTTCATTGTTGACGACCTTTTTCTCCTCCAACATGCCTTCAATGGTCGGGTTAAAATCCATCGAGTTGAAACAAATTCCGGCACACTTCCGTTTCAATATGGTAAGCCATGTAATAAATGCATGTTTGAAGGTCTCCCCTTCCGGATGTTTGTATATTTTACCTCGAAAAAACACATGGTACCTCCAAAAACGATTGAGTATCAGTGGCACTGGTGATCTCTCAATGGCAACAGTATGTTTGTTGATGTCTGGTTCCCATACCGTAAAAATTTTGATAAAATCGACATCATACTGTGATCGAAAATGAGCGTGTATCATTTTAGCATGCAATATTTCACGTATACTTTCCGACGCCATCATATCCTCATATTCTTTATACGTACATATTCTAGACAGACCGGTGGGCAACCCAGCTGGAAAACGCATGTATAGAACTGCATAATTACTAACCTCATCACCCAACTGATCGTGTGCACCAATAGCATGGTCTCCATAATTAATAATCACATTCCACATGAAATCCGCCACTCCATCTCGAAAACGACGTGTAAAGATATGTTTTTTCTCAATTTCAATCCATTGCAACCAATTCGTTTGCTCGACTTTTTGCAATTGAAGTGGACCGATATCCGATGGGGAAGCATCGGGCCACCTTGTATACTGGTCAATGGTTTGGTGAAACCAGTAATATCTCGATAGACCGGCTATCACTGCCAATGCATTGGCTCTATGGTATTCCGATACCTTGTCTTGTATAACAATAGGTTCTACGTAATCTTCCATGTTGAGGGTTTCCAAGCCATGCATGAAGATGGTCATTTTTGCAGATACTCTCCACATAATTTCCATTAATTCCGTCAATTCCTCACATGGCAGTAGTTTTTTCCACCGAAAAGACATGACATCTAGCATATCTAACCATGTATCCATTTTCCAAGTTTTCGTATCGCCGTCTTGATACATTCGTAACTTGTTTTTGACACAGTAGCTGTGTATACGATCTGGTATCACTGGATACTCTGACATGTGCTCCATCTCAATCATGGTCAGTAAAATAACATAAAGAAGCATGTTATGCGCCCATCCGTATAATCTACCGGGTATGGGTGTATACAGCCGGTGAAAATGTTTCATGAGAAAAGCATGGACTTTTTTACGCTGTCGAATTAACTTTTCCTGTGGTATTTCGTCGTTTCCTAAAGCCGCATTGAGTAATACATCGTACATGTCGATGAGATACAGATACATGTCGGTTTCATCTTTCTTTAATTCAAATTCCAAAGCTTCATCGATTGTATGGATACGATATATGGTCTTGTACGGTGTTTTAAACATTATGTATGAAAAATATTAATTTATATACCTCGAAGTATAAATATACATCTTGTATAAATTAGAATGACTTACTCGCTGTTGATATATGTAATTCTAATTGTGTCTGTGAAAGCGCTTAATTTTAAACAGTGTGAAAGGTACCAGTATAAAAACATGCATTTCCACAAGTGCAATGGCTTAAAACAATATTCAAGGCAGTATTTTCACGATGTTACGGGCGAGAATAGTATCATGTTGGCAAACCATAAATTATATAGAAACCATGGATACTACACGGCCATGTTTAAAGATGATATTTTATATGTTGGGATGGAGAAATACAGTGATGTTGAATGGTTCGATGTTTTCGAAGGACTTTAAAATAAAATAAAAATATAGTATATATTCATCCATTTATCAAATAAATATGTTGAGAACCATAACCCAGTACGGCGTATTTACTTTTTTAGGCGCCGCTGTAATTTTATTACTTTCTTTTGTTATAGAAAAGGGTATTAACCAAGTAGATGAAATGCTTATACCTTGTCAACACGGGACCTCCTTTATACAGGGTAGGTGCCGATGTGAAGGAACACCTTACAACGGTACGTACTGTTCCAACTGTATGTGTGAACATGGCTCGTGTTCTACCGAACCCACTACACCCTTTAGAAATAGTGATTTTGGATGCAGATGTCCAACACAAAGTAAACGGTTTGGCTTTCTGTGTGATTTGTGCAATGCCGTGGACGATAATGAGACAGAGGCATGTAAAGGAGATTGTAAGCCTGATTTTTTTGGAGCAAAGTGTGAACGAATTTGTTATCCAAATTTGCCCTACGACAACAACAATAGCGTCTGTAACACCATGCGCGCTTCCGGTGGACAATGCCATGCATGCAATGGTCATGGGACTTGCGAGGATGGTTTTTGTGAATGTGATGATAATTGGTTTGACGACGGTAGAGACGAGTGTGTAAAAACCTGCCCGGCGGATGAAAACAACCAAATCTGTTCCGGTCACGGTACTTGCCGTTTGTATGGTGATACACCCGGTTGCATGTGCGAAAAAGGTTGGAACGGTCCCAACTGTGATTTACCATGTCCCGGCATAACAACCACCGGTGTTTCCTGTAACAACAGAGGAATATGCAATGTGGATTTTGAGGCAAATGTAGCAACCTGTGAATGCAATGAAAAATTTAGAGGTCCAGATTGTTCGATCGAATGTCCCGGTGATGTAGTAGCCTGTAACGGTCATGGAACATGCGACGATGTAGGTGTTTGTACATGCCAAACGAATGTTAGGTGGTCCCAGCCATCCTGTAAATGTTCGGATGAATTAACCTGCAATGCAAAAGGAACATGTAACGCACAAGAACAATGTGAATGTTTTGGTAACAATGCGGGTCAACACTGTTTGGAATGTCAAAAAAACTGGCACGGTGAGAATTGTGAGTTATACTGCGATCCATACTTAAAAGCAAATGTATCCGACAAAATATATGCACAATTTGGCTGTTATGGACACGGAACTTGTCTGGAACGAGGTGGGTCCATGGAATGCACCTGTAATTTGGATACTACCTTGACCATGAACGTAGACGGTGCAGTAAACGATTATGTCATGTATTATGACAACGAAATGAATTGTGGCGAGTGTTTGGATGAATATTTCCCAAAACAATTTGTGGTGAACCAATACGGCATGCCAAAAGAATATTCGGTGCCGTGTGAAGGTTCTTGCAATGCTGCCTCTTGTAATAATCGTGGCGTTTGTAACCATTTGTACGGGGCACCGGGTGAAAAACTATGTAAATGCGATGTAGAACACTTGGACGACGAATCATTTTGCACCGAATGTGAAGCAAATTGGTACCCGCTTGATTTCAGTCGATCAAAATTTTGTAATCGTTTTTGTGTAGCTTCCGGTGATCTTCCATCTGAATGTGATGGTACAGTCGACTGTGTACAATGCAATGGACACGGAACATGTACGGACGAAGGTGATTGCCTGTGTGCCGATGGATACACTGGAGACCAGTGTCAAATATTTTGTACCTCTAGCAATGGCTTGATATGTGGGGGACACGGTACATGCGAGTCAAATGAAATACAACAATTAATGGAACATGAATTTCGTGAGGAAGGGGGCATTCCATTGTTTAGTTGTACATGTGATCCTCAAGATCCGATCGATGCAGATGCAAGGATTGACTGGGATGAAAAACTTGCATTGGGATTGGTCAATGGCACCTTGGATCCACCGCCAAATCAAGAGTATTATGGTCATACGTGTGATTATCACTGTATACGTCCTCCATGGGAAGATTCAGACGAGTGCAACGGATTGGGTAATTGTTCGGTAGTCACCATTCGAGCACCCAACAATGCCGATTTTAATTGCCTAAAGGACTCGGATTGCCTAACACCGGATGTACTTGGAATAACCTCTGCCGATGAATTCTGGTCCAACAAAAAAGGACCCTTCTGTCACAAAAAAGATGAAATATCTGGCTGCGAACAATCCACCGACAATTGTTATGAAATACTGCTAAAACAACGTCCTAAGAAAATGCGTACGGAAGAATGTGTTACTCATACGGATATAGTAGAAGTAACTACTGGTACGTCGGATTCATCCATGTCAGAAACGGAATGTAGAAGCTATCAGGAAACAAATTATCCCAATAATCCAATGACGATAATGAACAATGATTTCCGTGTAGCTGGGTGTGTAAAAATTACCCTTTCTGGAAACCTAAATGGTATTGCATATAACACTGGAAACAATAACGATGCGTGTGGAACCTCGTATGGTGGATATGCCTACACGTGCATCCAAAAAACCAGCTGTTTGCAAACCTTGAACGATTACAACTGGCACGATTACTGTCAAAATGTACAATTCAATGAACAACCTGCACTGTTTTCGAATTGTAAATCGGTTGCTTCTTTTTGTCCAGCCAAGCCTATACCAGCACATTGTAAGACTCTGGTTGATTTAACCGACGGTGTTCAAGTGTCCAAGAAGTTAAATTATCACTATGAATATGAAAAGAGAAAATATCCGTTTGCTATATCAGAAGAATATAGAATAGTAGAACATGCCTTGAAGCACGATGATGCGGAAGCCATCATAGAAAAAGGACTATTAGATTACAAATTAGCGGATGATTTCTGTAGTACGCATGCATTACGTTACCCTGTGATAGACACGGTCAGAGAAAACAAACAGTATGTGTGCAACGGTGTGGTACAAAATACAACCTCTTGTTCGGGTCCGTTGGGGCAAAGCGAAAACAATCTGTATTATCCATTTACAGTTCGGTGTTTGAATGAAGAAAGCTCCTATGAAAGCTACGAGGAAGCGCTATTGAATCAAGGTGTAGGGTGTACTATTCATGAATTGCAGAAAGAACATGTATTTATCGAAAGTGACGGGCACGAGGTTATTGACAATGTGTGTTCTTTAATTGAAAACAGATTCCCATCGTGTAACATTCCACAACCGTGTGATTTTAACCCGTGTAGCGATGCTTCCTACAGTTGCTATAACGACGGTACAAAAGCGGTATGTTCTACCACCGGCAATTTAAATAGTACATGTTTAAAGGGTGTATCTGAACGATTAACATATACCTCGTACACTTGCGACATTGTGATACCGGAAACCTCGTGTCCAAAAAAGGCTACTTTTGAAACGAACCATGCAAAACACTGTTTGGACAACAACCCAATCGTGTCACATGTAGATTATATTGGTGAAAATGAAGTCAAGCCCTTGACAACTGCCACGTACATACACTTCCAGTTCAAAGCAAGTGATGCAACAAGTGCTTCTACGGTGTTGGAGTTTGGTAGCAATACTGCGGATACCGTACGTATATTTGTTCGTCAGGGTCAGATTCAGATCAATGAAGCCGAGACGCTGAGGGCCTGTCCAGTGACAGATCCCGGGTGTCAAAATACGTGGGCGTATGTCGCAAACACGTGGTACCACATCGAATTGGAATTGAATGCAACGCATGTCAGAATGACAAGAAAAGATACTGGTGCAACCATAACAAAAGCAAAATTGTCAACTGCGGTGATCACAGAGGTACGAACGCAATCCTCGTACAGTGTTACACAATACAGGGAAATTGTATCGGAAAGGGATATACCTTCACCATACACATGCACATATGAGACATGCAATTTTGATGTGTCGTATAGAAATATTTGTTCGGACATTATTCGAAAGGTTGAATACCCCAGTTTGTTGAGCCCATCGCACAATATTCTTCAAACATGTTCCGACCTGTTTGTGAAAACAAGACATCCTATCGATGCGTCAGTTGATTATTTAACCACAGAAAAGGTTACAAATACAGATTGGGATGTATACTGTGATTTCTACAACGCATTTACCGATGACTCGATCATAAATGTAGATTATACCGTGTTGGAAAAATATTTGGAGTGTCAGGAATTTGTAGATCCAGTGGATGGTGATAAAACATGCATTGACAATGCACTGACATATGATTGGGTTACCTCTTGTTCGAATTTGTACGCGGCCAAGATACCACAAGCCATAAAGGACAAGTGTGCACCACAGTGTTATAATCACTTAATGAGCGTCGAACAAGACTATTGTTTGGATCGAGAAGAGTTATTTAGCAGTGGAAATATGGTCAAAGATGTACCCGGTTGTAGTGTCGATTGGTATGACTATTGTTTGAAAGATTCCAAAGGCACTTTGACTGGCAAATGTTCTGCGGTAGAGTGCACCTGTGATACCGAACAATATGCGGGTGTTTCAGGCGAAGCGTGTGAGTTGCATTGTCCAGTTGGCTTTGACGGTACAGCTTGTGCGGAAGGTTCCAACATGGGTAAATGTACCTACACGGAGGCTCAGAAAGAGACCATTCATAATGCACCATTGGATGGTGAAGGCAATCCAAAGGCTTTTGATCCAGTATGGGCACTTGAAGGAGAATGTGAATGTTTCCTATCGGAAGGTACCCGTTCATGTGATATTAAATGCAAAGACTGCAACAATGGTACCTATCTGGGTGGTCAAATAGGAATTTGTAATAATGCACGTGGAACTTGTGAATGTTTGCCTCCATTTACTACCATTTCATCGTATACTCAACTCGATTGGCGTGGTAAAAATATAACCGTGATTGAGAGGTCGTATGGAGATGGCGGTCAACAGGGTAGAATCTTGTACAGAATACGTCAAATGCAGGGCAAAGAATCGTTTGTTAAAAACGAGCTCAAGACTATCAATTTAACCACTGTGTTGGACATTACAGTTTCTGGTACGGATCATTATGTGTACAACGGAGAAAACGACCCTACCATATCGCTTTGCAGAGGTGTGGAATATACTTTTCATCTACCCTCCGCACATCCCTTCCGTATTGTTCCAGAGGAAAATTGTGCGAACAAGGGGTGCGTAGATGGTAGCTATTTAGAACTTCCCGATGGTGTTGGTGATTACACGGGGGCCAATTCAAAACATACATTTCTACAAGACGGCATTTACTACTATGTATGTACCAATCATGCGAATATGGTGGGTAAATTTATCATTAGCACATGTACCGGCGACGATGTATACGACGGGACTACGGATTGGAGAGACATTTACAATGACTTTTTATCGATGCCCAGCCGTTATTGGTGTTACGATGCTGCTTGCGATGAGTCGGATGTCACCATGTTAGGTAATCTAGACAGTACATCTTCCCGATACAATTACGATTGCAATAAACAGTGCCCGGGTTTCAGCGAAGTTACTCAATTGGCATGTTCAGGCAATGGATATTGTGGTGTCACTGGTGAATGCATATGCGATACCGCTAAAACCACCTCTGAATCTTCAGCACCGGTAGAAAATGTACAATTTATTCCCGGCGTGGAAGTTAGCAATACAAAATTTACTTCCAATAAATTAGAGCGAACAGGATATAGAGGTGATAAATGCGAAATTACATGTCCCGGCTACGACCCATTGATTGGTGATATGAATAGCATATGCAATGGTCATGGAACTTGTGATCTTGCAGGTCAATGTGCATGTGATGCCGGGTACATAGGAGACGAGTGTCAGTTTTCATGTCCTATGGTGGACGATAACATATGCACGGGGCATGGTACATGTGAAATGGCAGAATTGACGGTTTCTAGTGACATTTACGATGGGTTCAGTAGATCTTGTGCGCATTATGCCGACATTGGCCATTGTGAAGCATATGCTATTTTAAACGATCTATTGTTTATTAACATTGCCAATACAAAAATTGTGGGTCCGAATGAGGCATGTATACCCATATCGGAAGAAGAATGTAAACAATGGGGCAAATACCAAGATCTGAGTTACTTATACAATGGCAATGAAAGCGACATATTTTTACCAAGGGGTTGTATCATAAATGATTTAAAGGAGGTCAATTACAACACCATGAATACCGATGTTGAATGTGGTGAAAACGGTATACTTTGTGTATGTAAAAGTAAAATATCCACCACTACATACTGTTCCGTGGAAGGAAACACCATGATTGTTCATTCCAAGGGTGGTAAGCGATTTACAGAAGGCACTGGTTTGTACGAGTATTTAAAAATCGACCCTTTCACGCAAACCGTGGCGGAAGATCAATGTGAAGAAGGTAATTTTTTGGCGATTCAAGAGGATCCGCCCGCTTCACAAACCTTTTACGTGGTCAAGAGTAGTATCGATCGTCGCACAACATACAATCAGGGGTACAAACCAATCAACGCCGACTGCAATCTGGCCACATTAATTCTTACCATTCCATCATCCGTGGGTATGGATGTATCCTTAACCACCTGCTCAGAAAGGTGTCGCAATACGAATTCATACAGCGTTGTCACATCTGGTACTCCCGATCGTAGCGTCTCTGAATCCGAATGTAGGACCTATGCAAATTTGAAGGGATATGCTTACGATCCAACGTATGTTAATACCCAGAATCCTCCCGGGTGTTTCTTATATTTCACATCTGTGTATTTCAATAGTCCAGAAAGCAGCGGCGATTGTGGTTGGAATGGTCATTCCTATTGTATTCAATTGGCCCCTTGCAATATTTTTAAATTAATTATGGGAACCGACACAGCTTCTTGTTATAGCTGCAGTACTCAAAGTACTGTTTATGGAACACAATTAAATGCTTTAACAGCGGATACAGATTTAAACTTAAGATATCCACTGGCGGATGCAGATGAAGAAACATGTCAATTCATTGCCAATGCTTTAGATTACAATTACAGAGTGGTGTCGGACACCTCTATACAATCCGGGTGTTTACAAAAGGATTTCACACAAGAAATGTTATTCAATACTGCAGTAGAATATGATGGAGTGCCAAATCAATTAAGAAAAGTATATGATGCAGATGTAGCCAGTTTGGCCAGTGAATTTTATGTCAAGAAATTTGATTTATCCGATCGTAGTGTCAGCGAGGAGGAATGTAAAAAATACGCTGAAATATTGAATGTGCCTTTTCGTAGATTGGACGCCAGTACTGAGCCGGCAGGTTGTTACAGAAGATATTACAATGGAGACAACAGCTTAAGATACAACGCGTGTCCCATACGCAGTTGTCCCGTGTGTAGCACCACTTTTCCATGCGTTCAAAAAACCAACCGTCCCGGCTTGACCATACCGGAATGTGCAAAATGGGCCGAGTATCACTCGTTATCATTTTATGGAGTAGCATATTGGAATACAGCAGTTCCGTTTGGATGTATTAAAAACGATGATGGAATAGTAGTGTACATGACGATTGACCGTGGAATGCCATCACCATCGAATGGATACTACACTGTTGATCTAAATGCAAGATTAGCGTATTCGGGCACGAATGAATTATCTTTAAGCAAAAATGAGTGCCAATTCTATGCATGGTACCATTTCGCTCCGGTGAAGATTGTTACAAGTGGCTTACCCACCCAGAGCATGAATATATGGGAATGTAAACACTATGCCAGTATCAATGGATTTTCATATTCAGATGCATATAACAATGTCTTTCCAACGGGATGTTTTTTACCGACATCGACGACCGTTTACTTCAACACCTACGATGGGGGTGTTCATTGTGGCTCCCCATACAACTGCCTTGAAGCCATCAATCCGTTAACCTTTTGGGGCAATGAAAACCACGGGAGTTGGTTTCCAAGAGGCTGTTCTTTTTCAGGTACTGAATTTTATTACAACACCAATGCAAACAATGTCGAATGTGGTTTTAACAACCTTGCATGTGTTCAACAAATTTCCAACAATATCAATAATTATCAAGTCCAAGAATTGGTATCGGGAGAAAAATACAAGTATTTTGTACTAAACCCTGAATCGCTATGCATCAAAGAAAGTGCATTGACCGTGGAATCAAAAACACAAGCGCCGGTGGTTAAATCGTTACAACAATACAACGATATGTGTCGTTATTTCAAAGTCGATGGCACTTGTCCGATGACAACAAGCTATGAGCAGTGTTACCGTTATTCACAGGGGTCTATGTCAGAAGAATATGATATCAATAAACCGTTGGGCTGTTATGTAGAGAATGGACAATTCAAATGGAACCATAATGTTTTTGAAACTACTATTGGTATACCAAATCAATTGCTTTCCACCGACCAATGTCATGAATATGCACAGACCATCAACCTTCCAGTTTTAGAGATTGGTAGTTTTGTGAATTACGCATACAAGGGAAATACATATTGCAACAGTAACCAGTGGATTGGTGACTATGGAGGTAGGCTCGATGGAAGCACGGTAGACGAGTGCAAAATTTTATGCGGTGCCAACCCCGACTGTGTAGGATTTGCTATTTACTCACCGGACAGCAGTTGTATTCAGTGTACCTCCACATCTACCAGTTGGCATAGTAATGGGAATTATGTATCTTATGAAAAGGGTACACTACCATCTTTTCCAACAGGATGTCTTCGAATTGGTGATTATGTGACGTATAATCCAGACGCAACCAACACCGGATGTTCTGACGCATCAAAATGTGTACAGCCCTTTCCTATATTTGCCACAAGTGATATTCCAAACACGTTGACCATATCCCAAGAACAGTGCGAAATGTACGCCGCCATGTTTGGAGATAGCAATGGTCTTGAGGTGGTTGATAATACTTACCCTACAGGTTGTTTTAAAACCGGGAATGACTTTTTTTATGGATCTGGTAGTGTATCCTGCAGTACCACTAATACTTGTGTCAAGGAGCTTGCATTGCAGCAATGTACCTCTACGTATCGTTGTGTATGTCCCAGTAATTTGTACATGGATGAAAGCTCGGGTGTATGTAAAGCCATTGAAGACAAACCCATCATTAAGGCGACCTTTACACAAGATCGTACAACGGACATGGAACAAGATTTCCAAATAGATTGCCAAGTCATATCCTCAACGACTATTCAATGTGCACAGTGCGCATGTTTCAATGATTTTATTTATGGCCATTGGTCGGGAATGGAATGTTCTACGTGTGCCGTTGGGTATGGTAAATCACAGTGCATCGAATTGTGCCCAGATTATGATGGTGAAACAGAGCAGAGTATGTGTGGCGGCTTCGGACAATGCCTGTTTGGTTCTGAACAGTTGGATGTAGAACGTGTTTTTCAAGAAGCATCCTGTTTATGTGGTCAAGATGAAGAATATGAACCTACTATAGAAACCGAAGTACCGAGTAATACTTACAATGAACCATTGTTACAGTACTCGTGGTTTGAACCAGTCACCAATGGACAGTCTTTTGTGTCCGAAAACGACGCCAAGACCGTTTGCTCCCTATTCAATGATATCAACATTGCAAGTGTCTTTAAATTTTGCTATGGCGTGTTTAAACGTGATAATTTGGCAAATACTGCTTATGAGTTGCACATGGGAAATACTGGTACAGAATTTATAACCTATGGTGTATACATACGAAAAGCACTTATACCAAAGGAAAGTCTTTCTTATGCAGTAGAAGAACGAGATTTAATTACGAAAATAGGTTCAAGTGAGGTGAAAACATGCGCAAACGACTTTGAAATTGTCGAAACTGGTGTAGACAAATGTAATCATTTTAGTAGAGATTCGAAATCATGTACTTCATGCGACGAAGGATGGACCGGCAAAAACTGTAGATCCAAGTGCCAAAAGTGTTTATTACAAGGATCATGCGAAGGAAAACCAAACGATGTAGAGGCTGCCAAGTGCCAATGCCCTGCGGAAACAGGGTTGTGGGGATACCAGTGTTGTCCAGCCGGATTTCGAGTGGCAAATTTAATTGAATGGAATTCGATCCCACAGTCTCAAATCGATCAAATAAAAATACAACAATTGTATGATCCATACACTACCAACGACATGGACTCTGCATACTATTGTAAAAAGTGTCCCGGTGTTTTTGCGGACGATTGGATGCAATCTGTTGCCGTCTTTAAAGTATGTTCCGGGGCTACACGTGGCGACTGTGTCATTAACACGGACAATCAAAATTTAGTTTGTGAATGTAAATTAAACGAATTAACAGGGAATGTATGGAAAGGTAGAGCTTGTTCATGTGACGATAGTTTGGAAACACCGTATTCCACTATTGCATCTGCTGCAGATTCAACTGACTACGGATGTGTGATACCAACTGGAGGTACAGCGGTATGCCCCGAACCCAACCCTTCTGGTTCAAATGCCGTGTTTTGGAATCCATATATGATATATGCAATTGGGAGGAGTATCGATGGAAATTATGTAGGGTCAGTGGGTTCATTTAATAAATATCTGGGTCCATTGTCACGATTATCATCACCAGTATCTTTTACCGGCGGTATTGCTTCCGAAATTATTGTCACTACCGGTGTTCATGGCAAATGTGACGAACAAACACCCTGTCATACAGGCGAAGGCCCATGTATTGAAGATCATGATTGTGCGGGCGGACTTCTATGTAATAAACGAATAGGGGAAAATGCCAATATCAATGGGTATAATCCAACACGAGCATCCGCGGGCTTTAAATATTGTTACGATCCATTGGACAATTTAATTGGATGTGATCCAATACCAGTTGCCAGAAATTTTGACGGTACCGATAATTTCTACAACTACAAGTACTGGAATGGTACATCCTTTGCCTCGGCCACCTTGGGGAATTATGTACCAATGACAAAAGATGGAAACAACGACTTGGTAATACATAAACGTGAATTTCCATGTCCCAAAGGAAAATATGGTGTACAGTGGGATAACCAATACGAGTGTGCTCTGTGTCCAGCGGGTTATTACCAAGACCAAACCGGACAATTGACATGCATATCCGGATGTGGTGGGGGACAGCTTGGTGTGATTGATTTAAATCATTGCGTTAGCTGCGATCCGGGATATGAACCATCCGCAGATTTTTTATCTTGTGAAGTATGTGCTACAGGTCAATATGACGATGGAACGAACAACTGTGAATCGTGCCCAATTAACACTTTCCAATTGGCGGGAGTAGAAGCACAATCGGGACCATCTGCATGCAATCAATGTCCCGCTGGTACGAGCACAGAAAACTCGGTCGAATTTGTCGATTACACCAAACTAAATACATGTTTGACATGTGATAACGGGAAATTTAATGCCAACGTGGAATCCTCTTGTGTAAATTGTGATTCGGGTAAATTTTCACACGATACTTCGGCTATTATTACCAAATGGGGATATGGTAGTGATGGTGTGACACAGCAAGAATGTCAAGAGTTTGCTGACATATATGGCTATTCGACCGTATATGCTGGTACCTTAAATGTGATCACTAACTATGCCAACCAAGTTTGGAATGCTGGATGTTTTGTAACAGGTTCTATGGTATATTACAATTCGGATTTGACCTCTACGGCCTCATGTTTCAAATCATCCACACTTACTTGTATAAAGAAGGAAAATTATGTGATCGTACCCAACGGTATAGCAAGCGAAGTTAATTATTTTTACGCACACGATGGCGAGTGTGATGGCACAAACCAATTAAAAATGTACGATAGCAACAGTAACGTAGATTATGTCAATCAATGTTATGAAGCCTGCTTGACAAAGAAAACACCGTTGGATGGAGGAAGTTGGACGGGCTTTAATTTGAAAGGATTTGTCGTTACTAGTACTGGAAAATGTTATTGTGAAGCTTCAGATAGCAGCACATGTACAAAAATAGGTCAAGGCACTTATACCAGATACGATGTCGGTGAATTCATCGATAAAATAAGCGAAGCAGAGTGCAAAGAAATGGCAGGTAATAGATATTATGCTACCGTATCAAGGAACGAAGCAGCGTATAAGGAACCACACGGATGTATGTATGATCGCCGTAGCACTTCTTCGTATGGTTGGTATAATACATTGGAGGCGGGTAATGATTGTGATTCAGGTTATGCATATTGTGTAAAACGTGCAAGATCCGGTGATTGGATTCTTCAAATGCCAAATTCCATTCTTCACTATTCATTTGATAGTATATCTGCTACCAGCGAATCAGATTGCAAAAATAAATGCAAATACTATCTGTTCATGTCATGGGCCAGTGGTACCGGGTGCCGATGTGCACAGCACAATTACGGTGCAGGGACCTATAGCGGTGGGTCAGTTTACCAGAGACTGCCGTCTAAAAAGACATCCTGTACCAATTGCCTTGCTGGAAGATCTGCGGATCAACAAGGTACGGCAGTATGTGATGCATGTTATGGTGGAAAGTATCAAGACCAAGCGGGTCAACAATCGTGTATATCGTGTGTGGCAGGTACATTTTCCGACATCGGACAAATGCACTGTGGTTCGTGTTTAGCGGGTTCATACCAAAACCAAATTGGACAAACGTCGTGCAAATCATGTACCTCCGGTCAATACCAAGATCAAACCCGCCAAACATCTTGTAAAACAAGTCAACGATGTGCATCTTGTACGGGTTCTGGGTGTACAAGTGATGCATGGAGTTACCAATATACCCATAGACCATATGCTTATGTGGGAGGTCATATTTCAAATTCTGGCTTTGGATTCACTTACAATCCAGCGGGTAGGTCTTTTCAGACCTCAGATGTTCAGGATTGTTTTCGTGCATGCAGAGAAAAATCAAATTGTGTTTATTTCCAACTGTACGCCGATTGGTGTTACCTTTATTCTGAGGGAACAAGCAGTGGACAGGGAGGTTATTGGGTATATCGAATGGATTGTTAATTTTAGTATAAATAGAGTTATCATATAATATAAATGAAATACTTTCTGTTGGTAATTTTTATAAGCTTGGTTAATGCTCGTTTCGTACGTTACAAGCCACTGGAATGTGTACAACAGGACAATCACCGCGTGTGCAATGCAAGCTTAAATGGGGATTACTTGGTACCAACCTTCTTGGGGAATGTTTCCTTTTACATTGACACACCACATAAAATATTCTCAAAGGATGGAAAACTATTGGCCTTTTACACCGATGAAAAGTTAATCATTTCAGACGAGGAATGGGATCTCAAAACATGGGAAAAACATATCAATAAAAAATAACAAGTATATAAAGATTATGTCTATATCATAATATATTTATAAATGGCAGAACTAAACGCTGTAGTACAATTTATCGTTAAAACTCAAAGGGGACGCGGATACGACGGCATGGCTGCTGGAAGTGGCTGGTTTTTCGATCATGACGGGGAGAAGGTCATTATAACCAATGCTCATGTTGTCAACAACTGTTCCGCCGTTTTCATACGATTACCCGCTGCACACACTACAAACATTCAAGTATACCCGGTCGGTATTAGCACAGATCTGGACTTGGCCGTGTGCAAATTGGATGACGAAGGCATGAATAAAGTACTTGGCATACTCAGAAGCAAGTACGACATCGAAGAAATACCTTCCTTAGAAATGGCAGACTCCGATTCGGTTCATTTATCTTCCTTTAAGAACATGGCGGCGCCTAGAGTAATTGCTAGAGGATATCCACATGGTACGGAATATCAACAATTTACCGATGGACGTGTAAGTGGTATAAAACACGCCAATGAACAAGAATACATTGTTACTACGGCTACGATTGAACCCGGAAACTCTGGGGGCCCATGTGTCAATGAACAGGGGCAGGTGATTGGTATTAACAGTATGAAAATGACCAATGCAACAGAAACCAACATTATTATTCCATCGAACCGCGTCAAGCGTGTTGTTAGCTATCTTTTGGACAACACCATCAACACCAAAATCATTCAAGACCTGTTATCACAACAAGCAGTCATGAACATGATTTCCATGCACTTTGCAAAGGGACAAGTGTCTCGTCTGGAACAAGACGGATTGAAAATAGACGAAGTAAAGGTAAACAACCTGTGGGAAAAACATAATTTAGGTGGCTTTAAAAAAGATGCGAGTGGAAAAATTTCACGGGTTTCCTTGGCCGATTGGTACACAAAACACGTTTTACACAACGAACAGTCCTACGCATTGTTTAAAAAGGTCATGGAACATTTACACAATGGTTCACCGGAAGAAATTGTAAAAATGCGAAAAGAAGGCTTTCAATCCTTTTGTAAGAAAGAAACGCAGCCAACTGCTCCCGTTTCTGTCGATAAAGATCTTCTAAAACAAACACCGCCTCGATTATTACACATGCCGCGGCTTGGATTCCGTACAAACAATGCGAATGAAGCAGCATTGGAACATTATAAGCAAGAACACGGTGTTATCATACGCGATGTTGTGAAAGGTAGTATTTTTGAAAAACATGGAGTGAAAAAGTATGACTTGGTCACACATATCAATAATCAAAAAATTGATAATTTTGGCGAAGTTTGGAACGAAAAACTCAATGTTTCACTTCCTTTTAAAGATATTATACATAGGACAGAATTTGGAAAGTCGGTATCATTAACCATGGTCGATCAACATGGCGGCAAAAAGGATATCGAATTTGAATATTGTTTCCTAAAAGAAGATGAAAAACCTAACATTCGAGTGTTGGAAACTTTACAAGATTCCGTGCATGCGCGAGAAGTAAAAAAGTTGCCAAATGGTCTCGTGGTCAAAACACTACGCTTAAGCGATGTATACCAAATGAATTTGCGTGAATACATGCAGGAACATCGACAAAACGATTATAAATTGGTTGTCTGTGAAATACTACCCGGTTCGGATGCATTTCATACCATGAATTTTAGAGTCGGTACCGTCTTGGGGAAAATTGATGGCACAGAAGTAGCCAATACATGGGTAAAGGCATGCCAACAATTAACGGATGCTTTCACTCAAGACCATACATTCGCAATAGAAAGTGACAAAGGGCGAATCATGTTTGCTCAAGGTGTCTCACCCCAACCCGTTGCAAATAAGGTGGGATCAAAAGAAGCACCCTTTGCTCGGTGATAACTCGCCAAGGTAGGATCAAAATAAGCACCATTTTAACAATAGTATAAATATAAAATACATAGTATGTAAATGGATTATACACAACAGTTTACTAAATTAAAAACATTATTAGTACAAGCCAACAACAATAATCTAGTCCGTGATTTTTTCATTCAGCTCACCTCGATAAGACAGTTAGACCACCAACTCATCCTAAATGCTTTAGATAACAGGCCCGTAAAAGACCCACCGTGGCTCGTTTTAGTATCCGATAGCGATTTAAGAAACATAGTAGTCTTTCTTATGTGGAAAGAATTTCAAACAGTGATAGATGCCAAGGGAAACATATATAGTGAAGAATCCAAATTAGGAACAAAGATAGAAGATTTATCTATTTACTTAGAAACCAAATATTATGTCAATCAAATATCAAACATAAAAAATGCAAAAGCCTTGTCTTACACAGACTGGGTTCAAAAACATATCAACATTGGGGGATTGAAAAATACGATTCATGCCCTCCGATGTTTATACATGTAAATATCATTAACATGTTTATAATGGTTTGTCCCTCCTAAAATAAACAGTCCTGTATTCATATTAGCCAAAAATTAGACATAGGGGCGATTTGAAAAAAAATTTTTTTTTACTATTTTCTAATAACATGCAATAGCATATATGTTATTTAATGCTATTTTAACATGCGCACAGCATGTTTAGGTAAAAAGCCAAAAAAAAAATATTTTTAGCCACCCCCTGTCTAATTTTGGCACTATATGGACACAGGCCTATTTATTTTAGGCCGGACGTACCATTGGACTCATGCCGAAATGGTCATGGTCATGATTTTTTTCCATTGCTCAAGAACTTTTTGTTTCTCTTCTCCTCTTGGGTTGAACATGATATCGCAGTTTGGTGAGTCTTGGCCAAAAATTTCAAAAGTATATGCCTCTGGTACTCCCATCTGTGTAGCATAGTCGACGCTACTTCCATATGCCTTGTAAAAGCTTGTTAGTGCGGCTGGACCCACTGAACATTCTTTGCAATGTTGTTTCCATTGGTTTAATTTACGTCTCATTCGTTCGTAATGTGGTGGTCGTGTAGTGATACTGTCCCATGGCATATATAACGAGTACTCTCCCGAATGTACATTTACATATCGATTGGCTCCTTTCAATAATGTGGAAACCAGCATGGTTTCTGGTTCAGATAGTGGGTGTTTTCCTTGATATTCTTGCGAATGTTTGGCGTAATGATGTACTATTTTGGGTGGGTAGTTTCTATTCGTATCGACGCCATTTTTATTTTTTCGTTGGCATATCCTGCCACGTTCTACTTGTTTTCTTCCCCAAACATTGACAATGGGTACAATGGTAATACGTGTTTTTGGCTTTAATGTTTTCAGCTCTTTGATCATTTCCAATGCCAATTCTGCTGTAATTCTTTCTCTTGCGTGTTCATTAAAGGCCCAAACGACATCTTTTGCAAGATGTTTGTTCCAGTCTACTACCAATATATCACCGTGCATGTTGCATGTTAGTTGTGGAACAACCGTACATTCCTTTTTTATACGTGATAATAGATTATTTGTGGTATGGTAGAGTGCTGAAGTGAGCGGTATAAAAATAAGTATGACTATGCCTCGGTACATTTATATATTGTATTGTAAATTATATACTATCAATTTGTAAACTTTCCCAAAATAGTCATGAATCTTTTCATGGTATTGTCTGCGTCATTCATGGTATGAAGCGTTCTATTGATATTAGAATCCGATAGTAAATGATTGGCTTGTACGGATGCCTTTTCAACGCTTACCATTAATTTATGGAGTTCATCGTCGTTTAAGTTATTAAGAAGTCGCATCACTTTGGATATAATAGACATAGTAGTTCCTCTCATTTGTGGGGATAGTATGTGTTTTAGACCATCTAATGGTTCTATGGAGTGACGCATTACTTTGCGCATATCATCAAAAATGTTAGTGTTGTTTCTCAGATCTCCTGTGATGGATTTTATATTGTGTACAAGAAAGTTTGCATCCGATGCGGTTTTGGAAGCAGATTTACCAAGTTTGGCCAATGGAAAGGTGTTGATGTCTGTTACTATTTTGGAAGCACTTAAATTGGCCAAAGCATTTAAATTTTCTTTGTTTTGTATGTAAATATAACCTCCCGCTCCAAGTGGTATGAGCATGACCACCAACTGTACTAGCATGACAATCAAGATCAAAAGTGTTAAGCTTTTCATGTCACAACATGTTTCGCCCGAATCCTCACAGTCCCTAAGTTTACGCATTTAAAGTATGCGTGTAATGTTTATATACTCACAATTCCATATTAAAAATCAGACCAGAAATATTAGTTTTTACTGCATGTGCCATGTCTGAAATCGACGATTTCCATGAATCGGAGTTACTGTCCACCGATTTAACAATGGCTACCTTAACTTCTTCATCGGTAGCATTGGGCATGAGGCGTAGATCTACATGTTTTTGTATGGTCGCTATGTCTCCAGCATGCGGGTGTATGTGTGGCTGTGCAACCGCCAAGTACCGAAAGAGAGAATACCAAAAGTAGGTGTGTCTGCGTACGTTGGAATATATGTTGGAACATGTTGTTTTTAAGGTCATAAACTCATCGGAATGGTATCCTCCCAACATATCTACCATACCAGATGTAATTTTCATTTCAGTGGATTCTATGTTTTTCGGATCATATCCCAACAAATACGAGAAGTCAATGTTTGCAATGGTTGCAGTCTCTCCACAGATTAATATGTTGTGCAAATTCCTATCGCCTAGGCCCAACATGTATCCCAAAATGCAGTTGGAGGTGCACGAATACATGAATTTTTGCCTCAAATCGAAGGATCGCATGTTTTTGTTGAAGGATATGATATAATTTTGTATAGTGTTGTTTTTTTGAATGTCATACACGGTTTTCGAGTTGGGTATCATTTCTATCCACCCCTTGTTGTAGTTTATGGGGAAAACATGATAGGTATGGAAGGTCAATCTCTTATCAATGACTTTTAAAAATTCCATGACAGTAATGACCATCCTATCCTTTCGCAGATCGTCTGTTTTTTGTAATATTTCTAGGTATCCTCGGTTGGTATAGATGGGAATGACCCACGGTCTGGTATTGGACATGATTTGACGAATGTTCTTATGGTCAATACCCTTTAACACCGTGTTTGGTTCATATGGTAGTAATACATCCCTTACATCTATTTCTTGTCGTTTAATTTTGGCCGGATCATCAAAGATATTTAACAAGCGATGAGACCGTCGAATGTTTATTTTAGTGTCTTCGTCTACAGCAGATAGTAATCTTGACTGTATGGCCAAGTAATATCCTTTTAAGTCATGATTATGGGATAACATTTCACATTCAAAATACAAGAGATAGGTCATATTAATATCGTCTAATGCGAGTGGTATGATGTTATTGGTTATAATTCTCTGACAGGGGGGCGTTTTACCCATTTGTAATATCCATGGTAAAAATCGAATGACCCAGTTGATATGAATCGTGGTTAATGATATACCAATCCATGATTCCAATTCTTGACAATCTAACAATTGTTGTGTATGTTGGTTGTACAACAGTTCTAATAAATCATATGGAGTAAATGATCGTCTACACAAGTTTTGATCGCAATATAACTCCTCACATGAATATTTCCTCTTACCACATTTAAAATGACGTACAAAGTCTTCTAGGGGCTTGATACCTATCATTCCTTTGAAGGACTGAATCATCAGACGATTATGACCTACAAACTCTCTCCAGTGTGTGCATATTAGCCTTCTTTCCAAACCAGACCATTTTTTGTATCCGGATTTGTACTGTATACTCTTGTACATTCCTATTACACTTGTTATGGCGGTGTTCCATTCCTTGTTGATGAATAATAATACCTCTAACTCTTTGATGGTGAGTGGTAAGAGTGAAAAAATCAATATAAAATTTTTACTTTTCTTTTTTTCTATGATAAGCATGTTACATTGACTACACAGTCGTAGCCCTTTTCCATGCATGTGTCCGACCCGATGAATGTAGGAGGGTATGGAACCCATGTGTGCCGAACAGTCGCCGCAAAAGATTTTCCCACATGCTCTACAATGATGTTTACGATTTAACATGGTAAAAGCGGTACCACAACGATGGCATTCATTTACTTCATCATCCGGGGTCCAAGTCGGTGGAAAGGACGGTTTTATGGAAACCATATATAAATATAAACTTGTATATTTATACATGTCGCGAATAAAAACAATTATATTGGGAGATTCATCGGTTGGTAAATCTACTCTCCTCACCTGTATACGCGAGGAACAAAATATAATTCCCACGATCGGTGTCGATTGCATTGTACATAATAATCTTCAAATATGGGACACCTCTGGTCATAAAAGGTTTAAGCATGTGGTAGAAGTTTTTTATGGTAAAATGGACATGGTGGTATTTGTGTATCGCGATATGGACAGTCTGGCACATGTTGAAGATATACGGCGTTGTGTTAAATCCCAACGTAGGAAACCAGTAAAATATATTCTTGTGTATAACGGAGGAGATGATAAATTGCGGGCGCAAGGTGAGGCCTATGCAACCATGTACAATCTTAAATTTATTTCCGGTGATCTAATAGACATAGAGGAAAGTAAAAATATAATGGATATTATAGAAAAATGCGGTAAAAAGAACAGCCATGACAAAAACGGATGGCGTTATTGTTGGTTTTATTAAAGTATATAAGCCCTTGTATATATTTGTAAATAATGATTTTAGCCTTGTTCATTTTCGTGGGTCTACTAATGGCTTCACTAGTACTTACATATATCGTATCGTCGGTATTGGATAATGATAAAATATATACCGAACCAGCTATGGACGCGGTCATACAGACCAATTTAGCGCTTATGCTGACTGCGACGGTAGATTTATTTGGTGATATTTCATCCATCATCATTGGGAAAACCATGGTATTTGTAAGTGGTCTACCTTCACAAACACTTAACTTGGCTAGGTTTGGAGCGGTGGCCGGAGCTGCCGTCGTGTTTCATGAATCTTATTCTTACTTTTTGGGAGGTGGGGATACTCTATTTCGAACATTACTAGGACCATTGTTTCAGGACGTCTTTTTTAGTATATTTCAAATATTGCGCCTAGTATACGATGCAATTATTCCGCTGTATAATTATTATTCAACGATATTTGGCCAATTGACAAGTGGATCTATCGCCATTGCCATTCGTTGTGACATGAGCACGGTCGTTGAAACCATACGTTTGATCCTGTTCACTTTCATATCTCTCTTTAAATCGGTTAGTGATTTTGCATCTGGTAACACGGTAAATAATAATGTTATGGTAAACGACTGGAACATAACACAAACCGTGTCCAACGCTCAGCTAGTAATTGCAAACCAAGAAAAGATAGCCTCGTGTATCTGCGATGGCTTGACGGATGTCTTTGATCTCGCGTTCATCGTGGTCAATACACCCCATTTACCACGCTTTATAAACCATGCCTTCAACATCCCGATCGCTTTGATACAGGAAATTATTCAAATTCTTCCACCCTATACAAAAATGCCACTGTTTACCAAAGTTATTTACCATGTCGGCTCCGCAGGACTCGAAGCAGCCAATTATGTCGATCGAGTGGGTGTAACGCTGTTTGAAAAGGTAATTCAATTGTTCATACCAGACTTTTATTTGAAAGGAGCCCCGGAACAATTCATATTGGCCACACAAGCACGTTTGTGGCTGGCTACGATGGAAGCAGGCCATGTATTGTATAGAACCGCAATTCATGTAATTGTTCCTATACCCAAATTTATCACAAATCCAAATTACATGATGAAAGCAATGGATTTTAGTAAAGCCTTGCTGCACTTGGAATTGTGGAATTATGGAAATACCAACATGTTGCACTGGACCAGTATGCTTAGTAGCAAGATCATCAAAGGGGCACTCAAAAATATGGTCACAGGAAAAGACGATTTCGTGCTTGAAGGTGTTCCAGACCATGTTTTACTCGACTGTAGGACGGTTTCAAGATACGGATATGTAAAAATACCATGTGCCATATACTACCAAACACAGATACCAATCAATTTGGCATATGGTGTCAACAAGCTGGCTGGAGAGGTTCTATGGAAATCGATATTCTTTCAAGAACAAAATTTATGGAGAACTTTACAGCGATACGATGGGATGCTTATCTCCAGAGATATACCATATACCTGCGAGTACAGACGCGATCACATGGAATGGGATGTCACGAGAGGAGTGTGTCGATGTGAAAAACCAATAGGAAACTTTCCTCTGAATATTACAGCGGAGAACCCATTCGGTGACAATAAACTGTACGACCCGTATTGTGGACAGCCTACCATGCAAGCACATTATTGGGACCCGTTGCTGATGTCTTTTCGTATGGCAATGGAAGGCTTCGTCTTAGATTTTTATGTATACCCCGCAAAATTAATCTTGATGGAGTATATCGAGTTTTGGAGGCTGGTCATCCGTACTATACTGGCTGTACCAGACATTGTCGTGGGAAATTACTTTGATATACCGCTAAACTGTGGATGGGGCACTGGCAACTATACCAATTGTAATATTCGAAGACATCAAAGAAATCAGGTCAATTATTGTACCGGTGAAAATGGTCCCGGATGCACATGTAACCCGGCACTGCCTCTGGAATACAACAGTACCTGTCAGTGTATCTTTTATTATCCAGATCCAGAACAGGAAGTAGTACAAACTGGATTTCGTAATCCTCTACTAGATGCGTTGTATGGTGCACAACATCATTGGTGTGGGACGTATCATTTTGAAAACTACTTTCAGCTGGCAGACGAGATTGCGTATCGCTTAGACGACATGGTATCACAGTTTGCACCGGCATACAACTCTGAAAACAACGATTACTGTGAAAGCAAGGCGTATAAAATGTTGGCCACGGATGTACTTCAGTACGGACAACAAGAATGGAACAATGATTTGTTGGGAAATATATCCAACGTATCGTATACCTATAAAAAGGATAGTTGTCAGCTTTACGGATCATACGATGTAATATGTTCGGCGAGTATGACCTTACGATCGGGTGTTTTCTTAATTACCCAACAATTGAGAGCAATGACGATGACCGGGGTTTCATTTTTAGCACTCGATGTTCAAAATTTTAGGGTCGATTTGTCCGAACGTCTGTGTGATTTACAGCGGACAGCTGCCGGTGTGTCAGCAACTGCTGCAGCCATGTTTCCAGTCGGTATAGTCGGACCCGGAGTGCAACAGGGGCTGGCTAAAATGATGTATAGCGTGTTGGATGTATTGATTGTTGCCTTGCGGTTCTTCAACAATGGTCTGTTATGGTTTACGGATGTGATTCGAGGAGCGGCAGTTGGGGCCAATGCCGAGAAACCCACCTTCGAACTGATTATCAACCAATTAAATTTATGGATCGATTGGCTGCGCCGGGTGTTTCAGGCTTTTGGAACCTTTATGAACGGTATACATAATGGCGCTGGCAAATTCTTCTACACCTTGGACCGCGTGTTGGGGATATTTCAAGGCATCATGAGCCAAGCAGTGTTGGAGTTGTTTGCCCTTATTGGTAAGGTATTCGCTGGAATTGCAGAAATATTTTCATCTGGAGGCGTAGTAGATAACTTTTTCACGGATTTATGGACACTCATCACCAAGTTTTTTAACATGCTCCTACAGCAAATGTCAAAATTGTGGTCTTTGATAGCAAAAGCATTGGAACCTTTGATGCGGGTGATTCGTGGCATTGGTGGTGCTTTTAAAAGTATCTGCCAAACCATTGAATCGGTAGTATGTACAGTATCGTGGGGCACCTACTGTGATATTGGTTGTTCAAGGATGAGATACAGCGGTCCGGATGGACATAGCATACACCATTTGTTTTCTGCCAATCCAGATACACCTTTGCATATTGCTGAGAAAATAGACTGGGATGGTGAGTCCAGATGTGATCTGATGGTTCACATGTACAAGAATCATACATGGAATCAGCTGAGACCATTGGAAAAAATAGAAATAACCGAATGTTTGGAACAGAGATATATTGCACATCATCTTGCAAATATAACCGAGTTGCCTATACCACATGATATATTGTACAACTGGAAGCGTAAATACATGGTGGGATACGATATAGGACATGCGACAATGCTGTACTTGCGTCATGTATTTGGGGGCCTAACCACCTCTGAAATGATGCGTATCATGAAAGAAGACCATGTCAATTTGGATTTGTATTTGCCGGCGCTACATAGAATACGCGCGTACATTTCCAGTACCATTACCATGAAAAACATTGATAAATGGGTACACACTGCCTTTATGGAATATCCAAATGTCAAAAACGGTGATACATCCGTTAGTAATATGTATCGGTTTTACATCCATATGAGTACATTTGCAAAGGATGCCTATCCACACGTTATGCAATTGGGAGATGAATACAAAACCATGCGTTCGGCCTTTCATTTGTCTAAAGTGCTGAAAAAAGACTTTGAACCACACAAACACATGGAACATTTTAGGTCACAGTTGGCACGTATTCCGCCCCTGTTTCACACACTTGCTCAAAATAGACCACGAACACCCTCCAAAATTAGGGCACAGCAGTTTGTATCTCCCATTCTAGGAGCAGCTGGTTTGAATGCAGACATTAGACCGTGTCACGAACAAGAAGACACATATGTTTGTATCAATTGCGTACTCCTTGATAATTTGCTCAATGTCATTATCAAAGAAGGAAAAAACATGGCAGATTACTACGAATATACTTATGCCGGAGTTGTCATTCCATCCTTCATCGACTATTTTGAAAATCAAGAAAGACGAGCCAAATCATATCGGGAAGATATGGCAAACATTATGTCAGAAGCAGCATCAAAAGCATGGGAAAATATCACCGGTGAAGCCACCGCATCCGGTACTGCTTTGAGGTCCTCCTTTGCAAACGCTACGGAATCATTATCAAACTCCAAAAGAGCACAAAAGGATTGGGAATACTTGATTAAGAATTGGGCACTGCGAAACGATGAAAACATACTGGATATACTGACCAAATGGTTGAGTACCGTCGACGATTCATATGTACCATTGTTTGGACAAGGGCTTGGTTACACCATCACCTATCCATTTATCGAAGCATGTCCCATGGAAATCATTTATTGCTCCACATCTACCACACAAGAACGACTCGGTTACATATCCGCCCAATGGGGATATCAATTGGCTTTCTGGGGAGGTCTATACGCTGGACAGGAATACTCCAAAGTACCCATGTTTAATATGGCCACCATGGCACCTTGGAACCTTGTTTTTGCAATTGGGATATACATGTACTCCGTCTATGGATTTTTGTACACATGTCTTCCTAATATTCCAAACTGTCTGATCGACGATATGTTTGCTTGGTTTCATGATGTCGCATATCCACAGTGCTTCTGTGAATATTATCCCGGGTTGGCCGACTCGTGTGACCCGGAACTGTGTTTTCTAGCCAGTAAATCCACCAGTTTTTCAAATTGTACATCGGAAGTACCATTATCATCCAACGATAACATGGGATACTTTTGGTCGCCGGTATTTTGGTTTAGAAAGGAATTTCCAGATGCCTTTTTATCCTTTTACAAAACGCCACCTTTTAGCTGGATACTACGCAACTTTGATGGTGTCAAAGACATAGCAGTAAGACTACAGGAAGACATACCGATTACTTTGTCCGAACTAGACTGCTTAAGTCTACGTTATTCTGATATTGTATTGATTGGGGTGGTGGTCTATGTTACCTCCTTTGCACTGAGTATCATACTGCCAATTGGGGCCAAATTGTTGGTCCACTTTATAAAAATGACCATTCTCTTTTTCAACACGCTCTTTGCATTTGGAGTGGCTACCGAAGTATCGACAGTCGTTGGAATAAAGAATTCATACCAAGATTAGAGTGATTATGTCTAAAATATATATTGCATGCATGAGTACACAATTTTACAGGAGTGACTCAGTAGTATTGGGTACGTATTTAAGCGAACAAGAAGCCATTGATCGTATTGAAAAAGATACCACCGAGTTAAAACCCATGGAAACCAATATATGTGGTTCCTTCTGGAGAACACCAGACAATTCCTTGCGGTTTTGGATCAAGACATTTCCACTCGGTGATTGCCCCTTAGATGTAAAAGAACAAATAACTACTCGTGGCCAGACATGGAGACGGATTGAATAAATTATTTATATATAAATATATCATAGTTACTTTAAAATGTCATGTCGTATATGTCTAGAAGAAGACTCGGCGCATAATTTTGTACATCCTTGTGCCTGTAAAGGTGATATCGGAAATGTACACAGTGAATGTTTAACCAGATGGATAGAAGAATCGAAACATGATGCTTGTGAAATATGTAAGGTAAAATATTACAAACGTGAAGTTTGTGCATGGAATCCTAAACGAGTATGCAATAACCTATGCACTTGCAAAGTACGTGCAGATGCAAGTGGGTTGTTTCGTAAATTTGGTGGAATAGTATTTGCAATATCGTGTTTCGGGATGTTACTCATGGATATTGATAACATGGTACTCTCTTCATGTATATCAACACTGGTCATCTCCATCATTGTGCTTATCTATGCCATTCAAACACAGGACAATGATATTGGCCTCTATAATGCCGCACTGGGGTGGAAAATAGCATTCAGCATTCCATACGCTACTTGTATATTGATTTACTACATGCAATTAGAAGATGAGTGCGATATACAATGTCTATCCATGCACAAAATATGTGATTCGTACTGCCCGGCGTACTTTTTTTATGAACAAAGGACGAAATATTTAACTACGATGTGGATATACGATTTGTCTATACTGGGTGGACTAATTATTATACGTACCTTGATGATATGTTACATTCACATGCGGAGCTTGAATTTCCAAGACGCACCGCCCAAAGATGAAGCAGTACCACTATTATCGGAAGAAGAACCCTGAGTAGGTGGAAACTGAGGATCCGTTGGAAAAATTACTGGTATTTTGGTCTCTTGCACAGGCTCCAAGGGCACGACCTCCACAGGCTCCGGCTCCGACGTGGGAGCAGATTGAACACCAGACAACACCGTTAGAACGATGTACAGTACTGATGACACGGCAGATCCATATGCCATCACAATGTTTATGTTATGCCTGTCATTGCAAACTTTATCGCATCCCCAATACCAACAATCGTGATATAAGGTCATTTCATCCTCGGAAATATCTACACTGGTTCCACGCGCTGCTTTGTATGCATTAAATAAAGTTGCTTGAGATTTTTTGTCATACATTTCTTTGTTTGACCAATCAATGATAGGTACACCATTCGTATTCCAAGCACTTGGTGAATCGTTAAAATTATTAAATTTACAGTCTGTTACATTTTCAATTTCAAACTCTGTACGATATAACACCGTAGGACATACAAACGAACCATCTGTCCTAGAACATATGCCACCTTCCCACAAAAGACCCATCTCGCCGAAACGATACGATGCAATAATAATGGAACTCAAACTAAACACACTGTAATAGATGGTTGCCATCTTAATAGGAGTTTTGTTTTTTATCGGCAAGATGTCAATGTACGGTGCAGCAGTCACACTGGTAAGCATTAACACACCTGCACCCACACCTATCTCAATACATGATAAGATACCAGACCAATTCATTTGTAATGACGAATCACTGAATACATTGAGTGGATAATCAATTGCAATGGTAAAAACATGTAGACTGATGATAGCCAAACTTGCCAATGCACCGATTATAAGTACAGTTAAAGAACATCCGTTCAACATTTATTAATATCTACTATTAGTATATACTCTTTTATATTTGTTTACTGGTGAACGGCTCCTCCAACGACGTCGACGAGGAGAACGACTCTTCCAACGTTTTACTCTTTTACGCGCTGGTTTCATCACTATCACCGGTTTCACCGGTACTTTTTCTTCTTCGAATTTTACACCATAGACACGCTGAATGGTAACCAGTTTGTCTGCTAAGACTGTTTCTTCCTTGCATTTTAACTGACACGGGGGATTGTCACCAAAGATATTCTTTGTTATCATATTGCAAAAGGATTGGCCAGTCATGCTGGGCATTGATGCATCAATCGTTCGCACCTCACTGGAACCGTCAAACAGATACTGGAAGGCAAACATACCAAATGAATTCGATTCGATATTTATACCGCCTTTAAAGTAACTGTGTTTTTTTTACCCTTTTCCAGTATTCGCCAGTCACAGTATCTACACTGAATAGACGAGGTCGAATTTACCAAATTTATTTTGCCACAACCACCACAATAATACTCCACGCCCGTCTCGTCAATAGTAGTATCTTGCTTCGTTTCAACCTTGCGCTTACGAGGCTTGCGATCTGGGACCTGTGTTAATCGATAAAATGCAAGACCGTCCATCTCTTTTATATTATACCTTATAATAATATATTAATACATTCAATTAGGGGCGATCTGCACGAACGGCGTGTACGGTATCAACGGGTCGCCCTTGCACACTAGTTATATATACTTATATATATCGGTCCACTCGGTCCACTCGGTCCACTCGGTCCATTTGTCTACATTCATATATAATATATAAGCCGTTGACGATGTAAACATATGGAACGCGAGTCTGCCAATTTTTGCATATTGCCATGTTGTTTCATCATCATGGTAATTATTATGACAGTAGATAGCAACACTAGGATGCATTTCTTGACTTTTTTGGCATTGTGTTCCATTGTTTTTCTACTTGTGTCCTGTATGACCAATATGTTATCCGAGGTTTATTGGAATTGTCGTCATGATTATGAGTTACGTAGGTTTGAGCGTTGGTTGGACGAGCAACTGGCCCAACAGGAGGCCCAAGAGGAGGCCCAAGAGGTCCAAATAGAAATTTTTGAACCACCTGTACCAACCACTGTCATCGTCATCCAAAACCCAGATGACATAAGTCTTGGGGTACCCTATAAAAGTGAAAAATATTGTATACACGATGGACAAGAACCCGAAGAAGAAAACGTATAAACAGATGATGGCAGAAATTATGAAGCCAAAAGAAACGAAAGAGAAAAAAGTGACTGGTGTAGGTGGGGGCGAGTTTCAAAAAGTAGTACAAATATAAATATCATCTAATAGGTATTATAAATATAATATATCATCTTATCAAAATGTCTACCTACGAACAAATAAAAGAGACTATGTTTACATGTGAAGAGGGACAACTTGTTAAATTCATACGGAATGGTGTCCATGTAGGGTGTGAAATATTTTCAACCGATGGGAAAAGTATGTTGATTGGTTTTTATCCCAAGGGTGGTGCGAAAATAGCATCAACTCTTAAAAATGCATTGGGGTGTATAGAAGACGGGGAATTATGGATTCCCGACCCGTTGTTGCAACAGAGTAACGCCAAATATATATCATATGAAACATCGTTGACTGAAGAGGCAGCAAAAACCTTCAACGATATACTTTGCTCTGCCAATGACGAACTAGTGTGTGAAAATAGTTATGCAAGTATATGTAACCTTATGGAATCTTCCTCGGGTAATTCCAACCGAATAGCATGTCAAACGCATCATATACAATATTCGTTGGTGGGAACAAACTGTCGGTCATTTCTTGTTGGAATATTCGGAGAAGGTCTACAAAGTGCTATAGCGTTGGTACCGAGTTTTGATAAGAAATTAAAATTATAATTCAAAAAGTAGTACAAATATAAATATCATGTTTAATATAATGATAAAATGTGTTGTATCGTATCTATTATGGAGGTGTTATCAATTTATCACGTACATATTCCGTTACTGTTGCAGGTTTTTGAACCACATGACTGAATACACTGGCCGACACCGGGTATTTCGGTTAGATTAAGACCCGGGATACATTGTACCACTTGTAAATTGGGACAGGTTTTACAATCATCTCCGTAAAAATCGTCCGATAAACAGGCTTCGCATGCTTCTCCTTTAAAAGCACCCAAGCCACCATACTTTACATCGACATCACAGGTACATGTTCCTTGCCCTGTTATACCGTCATCGCATTTACCGTGCATATTGCACTGGGATATACCGGAACCACCCGGACAAGAGGTACATTGTGGTCCATATGAACCGGTGGCACACTCTGCGCAGGTAGTGTCCGTAGCAGTGTTTTTAAGACATGAACATGTGTCTCCAGACCAAGCAGGAAAAGGTTCGAGACCATCTTTTGTACACTCGCACCGCAAGCCGGTGTAAAGACCACCCGCATATTCCTCCACGCAAGTACCATGTCCCGTACATATTGTAGCAGAGTATACCCCATCAAATCCCGGACACGCCCTGCAATCCTCGCCGTTATAACCCATTGAGCCACAATCACAGTGTCCATTGCCATGTCTAGACTCCAAACAGCACTGTTTAAACTGACACTCGCCGGGAAAACAATCGCCGTCAAATTCACATATTTGACCGGTCGTTTCATCCCCTATAACACAAATACCCTTGCAATTAAATGAATCGCAGTCGTACTTGTCCGAACAGGTGGAACCCTGCGCTGTACATGCTTCTGGGTTGTATACATACTCCTCGTGCCAAACATTATCCTTGCAGACGCCGTTCGGGTCGTGTTTTTGACAATCTTGACATGGCTTGCAATACCCACCCCAATGGCCCGGTTTGCATTTACGACACAAGGTTCCAAATTTATCACTTTCTGGAATCCAACCCCCGGCACATACATCGCAGTTGGACCCAGAGTAACCGGGATAACACCTATCACAGGCCGTACCAGTCCACCCACGTTTGCATTCATCGCAAGCTTCCCCCTGAAAAGTAGGAGCACATATATCGCATGCATCACCGTCAAAACCAACATCGCAAAAACAGGCGCCACTGCCATCGTTGCCATCGTCACAAACGCCTCGGATGTTGCATACACCCGCAATGGTTTGTGGACATGGAAGACATGGGTATGTACCGTAAAAATTTGCTGGACAAGGACATTCGGGTAGTTCTAATGGGTGTATAATAGTTTCATAAAATCCGTAGCCACAAATCCCCGCAGCTAAAATAGCAAACACTATCCACTGTGGTAACTTCTGCATGTTTTTTGCTTCTTTCACTGATATGACAGAAGATCCTATGGTCATGCCGCCACCGAGAGCGATGCAGGTTAAACCTACCAAAAAGCCAGCAGGAATAGGTGGGCTGGTGTATTCTATAGAATTCAAGAAAAAGATAGAAGCAAATAATCCTACGCCTCCTACAGACAGTAGGGTCCCGCCTACAGACTGTACCATTATAACCAATTGAATTATATTATTTATACTCTGACTTTTTACATATGATCCTATATAATATTTCATACTGTAATACAGATGTTATCCTTGGAGCAGGTAAAACATATTATAACCTATTACTTTCTAGATATGTTAGATGAATATGAGAAAAGCATACCTGTACATATACAGAGAGATTGCGTCTTTTTAAACAAAACAAGGGGTGAAATTTGTGCCGACATATGTTCAAATCCAATGCTTCATGTAGTCATACGTAAAATTCATAATGCAAATGATATACATCAGATTAATTCCGTACCAATTAACTCGATGTGTGCCATTGAAAAGAAAAAAATACCCATTGAATCCGCAGGAATACAGTTTATCATATATGGCAATGAGAAAAAGGAACATATATGCGTACAGAAAAAGTACCAACATCTGTGCTATTACTATTTTAAATTAAGAAACTTTACGACATACACACAGACAGAAATACTAAAATGGTTAAATAGACAACCATGGTATCTACCAAAAGCCATTGCAGTCAATGAAATTTTAAAACGATTATTAGAATCAAACTTTCCTGAAATTATACATAGGGAGTTAAATGAAATAGTAGATGTGCTTAACAGGTATTAACACTTGGACAAATCATAAAATTACTTTGCATCTCCATGCGTTTTTTCAATTCGTCCGGAAGAGGCTTTTTATTGATGGTAGGGTTTTTGCAACACTCGTATTTTTGAGACCAACAACGTAAATGCCATAAATTTTCTGGAAACTTGTGATCCCCTTTAGTAATAACCATATAATTTGTGTTCTTACCATGTATATCACCCTTGTAAACACAATCGCGCTTGTGTAAATTTATTACCCACATCCGATACAATGGAATATAAGAAATACCACGCACCGGTGCTATGGTAGATGCAAATTTAAGAAGGTCTTCCTTCACATCACAACAATACTCAATGCCCATCGATACAACCTTCGAACCCATATACTTTGCAGGATCACCATTTGGTTCACAGGCTTCAATGATATCACGGTCCATCACATGTAAGGGCTGGACCATACTATCCAACCAATTCTCATAATTAAAGGCTTGACCCTTGATACGCTTGATGCGGTTTTCATGCTTCTTCGTACATCCCAACATACGAAATAAACGGTTTCGAGAGTAAACGGACATGTCCACAAACAGTTTCCATGTCTCCAAATCTTCAGGCATATTACGTACACGCTTTTCTAAACAACACCGCATAAATGCACCTACATGCGCATTGCTTGCCCACAATTTATCTTTTATCTTGTACACGATGTGCAAAGAACCCTTCTTATCATTGCTTGAATCTGCCACAATGATCTTTTCAATAACGAAAGACATGGCTTTCAATCCAAACTCTACATGAGAACATACCATGTCCTTTACCGTATGCACATCCATGCCCGGGTATTTCTCCAAATTGACATCCAAATCGATGTAAAGATGGCAGGGCTTATCCTCCTCTATTATCTCGTAGAAATACCGTGATTCCGCAGAGTAATTTGACAAGACTTGCTTAAAAAAGGTCTTCTCACGTGCTACGATATAGGTACATGGAACATTGTACGCATAAATACGCTTAGGACCATTGCGAGAATTAACCGCCTCTTTTAGGGTTGAAAAGGTTTTAACACCGTTCATTTTAAACAATACTTTGCTTCTTTTATATATTTTTTAAGAAAATCTCTACCCTGAACATGCGCTGTATGACATGCATATGACATGTGTGACATGCGTGACATCGCAACACAACATCCGTGGTCGGGCCAGTTGGGCCATAACATCATCTCATGCTATCTACCCATAACATCGTCAGCATATAATTAACATATAAATAACATCGGATGTTTTATAATGGTTTGTCCCTCCTAAAATAAACAGTCCTGTATTCATATTAGCTAAAAATTAGACATAGGGGCGATTTGAAAAAATTTTTTTTTTACTATTTTCTAATAACATGCAATAGCATATATGTTATTTAATGCTATTTTAACATGTACACAGCATGTTTAGGGAAAAAGCCAAAAAAAAAATATTTTTTGCCACCCCCTGTCTAATTTTGGCACTATATGGACACAGGCCTATTTATTTTAGGCCGAACATACCATAGGAAACGAGTAGCTGGTAATTGAAGGAATCAACTTTGTGTATAAATACACTGATATATTTTGTTAAATGTACAAACTGAATTATGTTCATCTATTTCTATACATTATAATACTTATTGGGTCTTATTATGCAACGTATACCTTGATATTTCCCCTAAACATGCTTACATGCATGCCATTTGGATGGTCGTTGTATGCAATGGTAAGTATAGGTCATGACTGTGCTCACGAAAATTTTTCACCGTACCCAAAGGCGAACAAGATACTGTCATATGTATGTTTAAATGGCATTGTTATGCCTAGGCGCGTTTGGATATTAGAGCATCAATTCCACCATACCAACCCGGGTCACCCAGATGATGATATGATATTAGATGGTAACACTTTCTTAAGCGATATAAAGCAATTGTTGTTGTCCAAACACGATACAAAACCAGTGGAAGAACTGGCAAAATTACCATTGATCGTAGCAATGTTCTTTCTACCATTGTATTGTTTACCCATCATATGGATAACCACACTGTCGTCATTTGCATATCTATCGCTTGCAACACACATTGTAGATCCAAACATACGAGAAATGGATCACGAATCTCCCAAAGCAGCAGAAGATATAGCATTAAATATATTTCCGAAATCACACTTGTTTACATTTCTAGCGGGAGGATTAAATATACATGCGACACATCATCTCAACCCACGGTGGACAAGGTGGCAATTGATGCAAGAATCTGATAACCACCCAAGCAAAAAAATAGAGACGCTTAAAGATTACTGGTATTTACTTAAAACCCGTTAGGCTGAGAATACCATTGTAAACGACTAGCAGGTAATTAGACCTAAATCTATTTCAGGCGTTTGTTCTGCTTGATCGAAGCCAAATTGGTAAGTGAAGGATACTCTGACAATGCTGTCATATGATCCCTAGCACTTCCAGAAGTTCTATACTGTCTAATTATATTTAAGGCCATATTTTCTGTATTCTTTTTTTGCTTTTTGGTGGAAGCAGCATGTACTTGTTGATGAACTACTGGTTGTACTATTTCTCTAGGTCGCTTTTTTTGCATGACTTGTTCAAACTTTTCTTTTAATTGCATGTTTTCACTCATCTTTTTGAAATCGTTGAATTTTTTAATTTGCGCTGCATGATGTTCTGCCAGACTGTGCACTGCTTTCCATAAACATTCTGAAAAGAACAGACCTACAGCAGTAGGATCCTCTATGACGACCTCTTCCGACGAAGTTAGAAACAAAACATCTCCGTCCGAATGGGCAGCGTAAGGAATAATCACTCTTCCACAGGAAACATGAACTTGTCGTGCCAGTTGTCTCATAAGGTCCATCGATTTGCATTTTCCATTCGTATGAATAAGAATGTTTGTACTACGAAATTGATTGGCGGTTTCATTTTGGGTATCCGGGTTGTACATGATCTCCCCGTTCAATCCGTGAATGGATCCTTTGCTGTTCAGATTGCAATAGACATTGCATGTGATTTTGCCAAATTTATATCCCCCGCCGACCTTTGTCCGATATGAAATAGAATCACAGATTGCACCCTGACCACCGGGAGCGCCATATGATCCAGTCGCAATCGAACCTACTTCGGCATTGCTACCGGCTCCGTGTTGGCCCAAGTGAACCTTTTTACCACCCATTAGTGCATTTTTGTATGCCATTTCACCAAGCTTTGCATCGGGTGGCATCCAATCGTCTGTTTTTCCCCATGCTCCACTAAAGGTAATGGCGCCTTTTACTACTGGTATGTTATACATTTCTCCGTCCCCGTATCGTATATCATTTTCTATGTTGTATTTTGCCATGGCCTGTGCAACTCCTCCTATTGCTACCAACCCATGAAGAGAACCACCAGATAGACATATTGCATCTACTTTATTGCATTCAGATGGATCGTTTGAAAATACATCGCGTGGATCACCATAGTAAGTACCTACCGCACCGCCCAATTTATCTACGACGCATCTCATTTGCTTTTTGAATACAAATACGGTGCAACCCACTTTAGGACAAGTCTGTGGATCTCCCAAATCATTGTATGATGCTTCACCTACCATAAAATCATCCGAGTGGCGATATTCATGCATTTGTTTTAAAACAATGGTATATATATATATATATATACTATGGATATACATAAATGTCTACTTCTACGAAGATTAACATAGACATCCGTGAGACGAGATTCCAGAGTTGTATAAGGAGATCTATCGTCTTCAGCAGACCGTCCTATACATGAAGAAGCACGTTGAGTGTTGGGAAAACGGCAATACTCCTTCACCAAAGGATTGGGAAGTTACGAGTATCAAACCAGATTTGCCCGTATCACATAGGAAGAATGAAGCACAAATGAGAGTACAGTACATCGCGATAGCATATATGTTATTTAATGCTATTTTAACATGCACATAGCTAGGGAAAAGCCAAATAAAAATATTTTTTGCCACCCCCTGTCTAATTTTGGCCTAGTAGGTACACAGGCTGAGTTATTTTAGGCCGGACGTACCATTGGAGTCGACCCGCAAAGTGGACCGAGTTTTTTTACAGCACTCTCGATATTTTTTGTACTCTTCGACACAGGTATCCGCTGCGATGTATGGTACGTATGGAATTATGTATACGCTTGTACTGTTATCAATACATTTTTTCCATTTCGTGTAACTTTCATTTAATTCCATCGGTGTTATAAAGTAATTATTCTTTAAATATGGGTAATGAATCGTTTGATATTGCCCATCACTTACATCAAGAGAGGCAACACCAAGTTGGTAATAATTTACAACCACACAATATAACCGACTTTTTTTCAGGTCGTGGTATCAATTTCAGCATCTTTTACGACCTTGATATGCGGGGGGCGGAAGGTGAAGTTTGTTGGTATGTTCGATTCCCATCCTTTGAAGACTATCGTAATTTTGTACAAAACACGGTTGAAACCGAATGGTACAATGAAATACGAGAAGGTGTAACAAATGTTCAACCACTTGATGATGGAATGGAGTATGGTATATTCATGCGTATGCACAATTGGGACCATTGGGACGATGTGAGACCCATGTTTAATGATATTATGCATCATATGCGTGATTAACTCTTATTCTGGTCTGATTTTTATCTATATCAATCACGGATGAAACGTGTATGGTAGCACATGGTCTAAGTTTATGATCGAGTAGATTTAAGTCAATACTCGCATGTACCCTATGGTATGTTTTTGAATATGCCTTGATAATGTATGTATCTCGTATCGGTACAATCGGACCATTCCAATGCATCCTACTAACATGTTCGTACATCATGTTTCCCATGGTTTGTGATAAATACTTACTTATAATGAAATATTTATCCCCGCATTCCTCGTACACCAGTAATAGAGCATCTCGTTTATCCCATGGTATGGCTTTATTATTAATGTACCAATCGACATTTCTACGTCCAATATCTTTGGTAAACTGTTTATGAACGACCACCGGCCCTAAACCCATAATCCACAGGGTCCTTTCTTCCATTGTATAAATATGTATAGGTGTATTAATAAATGCAATTTTTTGGTTTAAATATAATTTTACATATTATTTTAGGATGTCTTACTAGGATGTTACAGGGACTTACGCCTTTGCATGTAAATTTGGTCAAGTTTAGAAAATATCCTCAGTTATGGATTTTACCAAATTATAGTGTGATCCGTACCATGTTTGTCCTGTTGATTATGTATAATTCGGTTGTCTTGTCTTTCGTCTTCCAAAGAGAAATACTCGTCCCATATTTTATTTGGTATATGTTAATGGTGGTCTGGGTTCATCCATTCACTTCTTGTTCCTTTTACAAAGCCTTTAAGATTAATTCGGCGTTGGTTTTGTTGTCCATTGTCGGTACCTTTGAAATGATTCAGTTTTTTCCCAATGTTTTGTGGAGTTCATATCTACTATTTGTCACCTCTTGGTATAATTGGTGTCTTCCTATATGAATTTCAAGGACATATCACGATAATTACGAACACTATCTGGTGTAGTGATGTCCTTTAAAATATCATAGAGGCACTGTGGATGCATAGAGGTATGTACCTCCTCGGAAAGCACGCCGCCGTTTTTTAAGGCTTCGATACATATTTCAGAGCAAAACCACCGAGGGTTTGTACCAATAGAGTTTAAAAAGTACGGTCCGGGCGACCACCCAGTCGGTTGTAAAAAGTAGGAAAGGTAGTTAAAGCCCTCACCTTGATGTTCCTTGCAAAATTTATATGTTTCATCATACTGTTTTTGAGTACAAGAAAGAGTTCTGAAACACCATTGTTTGCGACTAAAACGTTTCTTTGTTAAGAATACCTTGCCAGAATAATGAATAGAACATGCTTCTCCATTCATTACATCCGCTTCTAAATTACTATGTTCTGCTGGGAAAAACAATTCAACATGTATTTTGGGATCGGACGAAGTTGTAGGTGCTACGCGAGCAGCCATGGCATTTAACCAATGACGTTCCATGATTTCGGCGTCATTTTGTAGAAAACACACGTAGATTGGTGGCATTTATATTATGATTTATATGGTATTTATATGATATTTTACTTGTCTTCATCACTATCCGAATCATATGATGCTTCATGTTCCGAGTTCATATAGGATTGCTCTGATTCTGAATTATATGAAGCTGTTAACTCAGACAGACCAGCATCGGATGAAGAATCATACAGGCTTTTGTCTGATTTGGAATCATAACGAAGATCACCGGATAAAATAGCATCGACTTGAGCCTCTACAAAATCAGCTTCATCATTATACGCAATCAATTCAGATTCTATTTCATCCAACTCCGAATCACTAAAGGAATCATAGTCTAAAAATGCACGTCTACCCACTTGTACAGTGTTGGCTTCTGTATTATATTCAACATCATTGAAGATTTCAAATATACTTTGAACTTGTTTCGCAGGGATGTTGTACAACTTCTTGATTTCGTCTTGGTATGATGGTACTTTGTATTTATCCCGAATATAAACTGATGTACCATCAATCAATGCATTGAAGAAATCATTAGATATACGCGGTGGGGTGTTGTCTTTTAATGCCGTGTCCACCGCAACCAAACGTTTATGACCACGAATCCATCTTTTCGCCAAGGCAATATTGTCATACGGTGATAATTGTGTTCCAAAAAAGTCGTCTACAATGTCGAGGTTATCACTGGGATTAATGCTAAAATATTTATAATTAACACCTCCTTCTGGGCTGTTACTCAGGAGGTACCATAAGTAGCGGAATGTTTTAAAACGTTTGTTTTTATTCATATCTTTCAAACGTTCCTTTCTTTGTGCTGCGTCTAAATTCTTATGAAAGTATCCCGTCGTTGTTTCCTCGTCAATTTCACAACTCCCCACATCACCATAAGTTTCAAACAACAGATTGTTTAAATCACCGGGAGTTCCGTTTTTAGCTACAGTAAAATCTGTATTCCCACCCAACGATAATAAAGCAAGACACATGGACCATTTGTCAATTGTGGTATTGTCGCCAAATCCATGTGGCGGGTGCATGTTTGCGTTCCCATTGAACATTAACTTGCATATATTTGACTCGGATGGATCCATGATTTCAGATTGATCATAGTCAATAATGGTCAGTGTTTTACCATCCCAGCACATATTGTCAAGTTTAATATCCTTATGACATATCTTTGCGTCTTTTAGTTCTTTTAATGCCTTTTTGGCTTGTTGTATTATGTTTGAAAGATCTTCCCCTTCCATTTTTTTCTCAGCCAATGCTTCACCGTATGGTTTCATAAGTAATATATCCCTTGGTGACATATACTCTGGTAATGAGATTTTGTACCCTTGTTCATCTACTTCGAATAAATAATAGCCTTCAATGTTATCTGACTGGACATCGATATATTTTGCAAGATGTGTACCTTTTGATTCGTTTAACGCGTCTCTAACATCTTTATTTATTTCATCGGCCGGGGAAACATAAAATTTAGTTTCATCCCCAATCTTCAATTGTGTCGGGGTTCCCTTCTCACTATCACCTTGTTCATATGTTAATTCAATTGCAGCAACTAAACGCTCTTCACGCTTTTTAGCGGCTGCTTCTTCTTCACGCTTTTTAGCGGCTGCTTCTTCTTCACGCTTTTTAGCGGCTGCTTCTTCTTCAGCCTTTAGTTTCTTCATCTGTTCTTCTAGTTTTCTCGCTTCTTCCTCGTCTTTCTTTTGTTTGGCAAGTTTAGCCTTTTCTTCTAATTCTCTCTTGGCTTGTTTACAATCTTCAGCCGTTGCTACAACAACATCTTTATCAGCTTCACCTGAGCCTTTTTGGTCGGCATTAATACCTGTAATGTATTTGTAGGTTACCTGACCCGTGTTATAGTCCATGGCCGTAATGGTTGCAAGTGCTAAAGTGCCCTGTACACATGCTCCCACAACGTAACCATCATTCCGTAGATTCCACTCTTTGAGAAGGCTCTTTTTTATGTCTTCGCTTAAAGGTTCAATGAGCTTCTCGAAATTTTCTTTCGATATTAGGGATACGGCATTAAAGACACCACGCGCTTCTTGTTCACGCAGTTGCAACTGATCTTCTGTAAATTCAGGTGCTGGCGGTGTCACTGGCGGTGTTGCTGGCGGTGTTGCTGGCGGTGTTGCTGGCGGTGTTGCTGGCGGTGTCACCGGTGCTGTTGCTGGCGGTGTCACCGGTGCTGTTGCTGGCGGTGTCACGCTCGCGCTGTTATATTGAACCATATAATTGGTACCCGGGGTGGTACCCGGGGTGGTACCCGGGGTGGTACCCGGGGTGGTACCCGGGGTTGTAGTGACGTCCATATCACACAGAACGGTCATGTATCGCGTGTAACGGCGTCGTTTGAAACGTATGTACTTGCACCATTTTTTAAATCCTTCTGTATCCAAGTTGATTACTTTGTCAAACAATTCGTAATCTGAATCATCCGGTATTACTGCGTCTGATAACAACTTATCTCCATCGCTCGTGTTATTCAAAGCCGTTTGGATAGTCCATTGGTTTACATACCGTCCGTTTGTACCAAATTTCATGTATCGTTCTAATTCACCATCGATAATAGCTTTGGTTTCTTGTTGTCTTTGTTCATGTTCTTCTTTCAAAGCCATTAAGAAATCACCCGCATGTTTTTGAATAGCATAATGTAATTTTAACATGAAATCCTTATCTTTTCCACCGGTTATTGGTCCCTTGGCCCATTTAATCAGTTTATTTACATCGTGCGATGCAATGTTGCTATTGAATTGATCTCTGTCTTCTTTAAACACAAGCAATACACCGGGTCCTTTAGGTTTGATGAGTGGATATATAACAGACGTTGGCGATGTGTTAAGGTTGTCCGCGTATCTAATTTTCTGTATGGATACTAATCCATTTGGATCCTTTTTGACCATCTTTTCAAATCCATCTACTGAGAACGGGTCGTATTTATTGAGTAGGGAATAGATTTGATTGCCTCTGTCAAGTTTCTCTCTGTCCGTGAGGATTTCACCGGAAAAATGAATAAATGGAAAGCTTTCTGGTACACCTTTATTGGGCAAAGCGGCAACAATGGCAAATGGTGACAGTTTATCTTGTTTTACCTTCTGTAAATCCGTTCGATACTGGTTCGCCTTGGCAGAATCCCAACCGGTTGGAGGTTCTAATTCCTTTTCGTAAATTTCCAAAATTTTTTGGTCTGCATCAGAAAGGATCATTGTTATTTATAAGCGAGTATGAATTATATATATTGGTTTTTCTCTGATATAGGTATATATATTCAAATCTTGCAACTAAAATGTGCAAACGCTTGTGTAAAGTACCTACATTAAAGTTAAAGGCTTCAGAGTGGCGTACGCGAACCAGTGTGAAAGCTTCTAAATATCACTGGCTTATTTTGTTTGCTGTTACCTGTGCTTGGGCGGTGTGGATGGCGCAGGATATAAATGGCATTTTTACAGGTATCGAATATACCGGATCGAAGCAGAACAGTCACGCTGCGATAGAGATATCAGGCGTGGATTTTGTGTCTGAAGAGATAAAGCATAAGCATCAGTCGTTGGCAAATTCAATGCGTTACCAAGCAAGTGTTTTATCCGAGGATGTTTTGTTTGGTTTTCAATTTTCGGTGATGGACCGTACAGTGGACGACCATATATTTTTCCTGTGTGAGTCTGGTCGCATATTTGGAAATGCAAAGGTGGTTCATGGATCGGATAAAAAAATACGTTGTACGGAAGAATATAATGGTGAGTTGAAGCAGGTCGTTCGAAGTAAGGAAGTGATTATAAAGGCAATAGATATCGAGGAATGGAAACAGGTTGAATATACTGCCTCTAGCCCAAAGGAATCTTGTACTATTCAGCATGCCATTGATGTTTTGGAATTAAATTGGGTATAAATAGTATGAATATGTAATGTAAAATGTCTTTGTATGCTAGTAAAAAGGCTATTGAAATCACCATAAAATTATTTACAGATCTACACGAATGTACCGAGTGTGGTAAATATTTCACCGAGTTGGAAAATGTTGGTTGTTGGGATTGTAAATATCACCCGGGTGTTTATGATTATGATTTGGAGTGTTATACATGTTGTGGAGAAAGGTATAAGCGTCCTTTTTTTCATCATGCTAGTTATGGACATATTATGGCATGGAATACAAAGGATCGTTGGAATCACATGCGTCCTTTAAACAATGGCTGCTGTCGACGTGATTGTGTGTCAAAGGAAAAGACACCGATACCTAAAAAGGTGTTACCTGTAGAAGATATAGCAACTTTGATACCTTACATGGAGCGTAACATCGAAGATCGTCCGGGTTTAAAGCGTGGTCCTTTGCGTTTTGAACGTCAGGAAACGCGTCCGTATGCACTGTGGAAGATCCCACCTTCAAACATTTAATTCGTCCAAATGATCGTATGTGTCGCGTAAGCATTTGTCCATTTCTTTGGACGATCGTTTCCATACGTAAATGTGAAATAGGAATGTAAACAGCAGCATGCCTCCCCATACATAGCTTTGTGTGTTTCTGTTTAGCTCGGTCCACGTGGTAACGCATTGTGGCACTTTACTTATCCACCAGAAGGATATGATGGAGACTAAAAACTGCAGTATACATTCTGTGGCGAGTATAAGCACTGAACTTTTCACCGGTATAGTTACTTCTCTTTCTGCAAGGTAGATAAAATCTTTTCTCCATCGAATCCACGAGGTGTAGGCAACAAAAATGGAGGATACAAATGCAATACACAATAGCAGTGGAAATGTGTGTGCATACGTGTGGTGTATGAGATTGAAAGCACTTAGGAAGGCTACAATAAAAATGGAGGGACTGTAAAATCGGTTGGCAAATTCTATGATAGCGGTTTTATTCTTCCACTTGAGTAATTTAGGAGCATAGTCAATATGTATAGGTTTCATTTTACAATACGTGTAAACAAATATATAGTAGTATAATTTGTGCCAGAATACCTTTAAATGGTTATACCGTGGGATCGCGTTGGTTGGGCGACCTTGGCCTTGTTTATAACTATTTTAGTGGTGGTGACACTATTTCAACTCTTTCGAGAAGTGAATTGTTTGAGAGGGTTCGTGTCTCGGCACAACCATGTGTTCCAATTGATATTATCTATCATATTTTTCGTTGGAATTTTGATCTCTGTGTATGAAGGGTTTGGTATAAGTATGGTTTCCTCCTTGTTGTCCGGTGTAGGTATTGCATTGGGTTTGGCCTTGCAACCCATTATGAAAAAAATGGTTGCGGGTGTGGTGTTTGACACGACTATTTGCACTGGTAAACGTATTCGATGTGGTGAATATGTTGGTAAGGTGCGTGCGGTCGGTATGGTACATACATGGGTGAAGTTGGATGATGGTAGTGGCGAAGCATGTATTCACAACGATTATTTTAATACGCATCCAATCACGGTGCTAAACTCGGAATGCACAGCTACTACAAGTGGTGCAAACGAAACCGCGGGGGACTTAAAACCTTTGAAATATTGGTAGGTAGAACGGATTCGTTATTTCGTTTGGTGATTTCATTTTTTTCCTGTAATTTTTCACGCTTGTGTATATTTCCCATTGCCAATAAAACAAACAATCCACTGGTCACTAAGGATGCACTACCTGTCATCATGTATAGCGCAGTGAAATAGGAATCTTTATCACACATTTATATTATGTATGTATTGTTTATATAATAATATTATTCAAATGTGCATAAATCAAAATGGCCATGAGCGCAATCACGCATAAGAGAATAATGACGCATACCATAATGGGCGTGAATCCGCAATTCCTATTACCCGTATCATTGACTAGATCTCTTGGTGTGCGCATGCTTTGTAGATATCCTCCATACCTATATACGTATTATTTTCTATTGAATAACGTACCAGCTTGTTTATATTGTATATATCCTCTACCTCCTTACCTTTTGCGTATTCAAAAATGTATATGTTATGTTCTATGTTGAATACTCTGTTAAACATTAAATTTAAAGATGTTGTTTCTAAAAGCAGTTCATCTTTTTGATAACCGATTGTATCACCTCTTTTTCTTTTCATTTAGAGTATAAATATATCAAATATATAATGTAAAATGGAAAAGTCCTTTACTGTATCTTCTCAAGAGATGGATTATATCTACAACTCATTTCACAATAGTACACTCTTGCAGATGTGTAGGCAAATGATAAATACACACTTGTTAAACAATGGGTTGGAATTTTGTAAGGGTGGGTGTAAGGACACTAGAATGTCATTGGATGCCGAACTGGAAGAAATGATTGACGAAAAGTGGATTCCTTTTTGTTCAGAAGCAATCGATTCCATATTATGTTTTGGTTTTTGCGCAGTTTGTTACGATGGGAAGTTTCCAAGTATACTGAAGCAGGGTACATACCGTTTGAAAGTAGATATCAAGAAAAACGAATATGTATGGCATGTCTTGTCTGTGTCGGATGCAGATAGCGAAATAAAAAACACCGAAGTATTTAGTCATTTTGGTTTAGACCCCAGAGTAGACGGTAAATTAACTTCTGCCGTCTCCAAGGTGTTACCAAGATTAATGTTTTTAAAACGATTGCGTGAAACGTGTGTTGACATGGAATTGCGGAGAGCAAACCCGTATGTATACTCGGAAATAAAGGAAAGCCATAGTTCACAACGCACCGAAGGAGTGGACTATGATTTTTATGCCGATGCTGGCTCCTCTGAATCACGGGACAGTATGCAGTTTTCACGAAATAAATCTGCAGTGGAAATGTTAGAAAAACAAAAGGAATTGTATGAACAATATATGGGACGTGTAGCCGCTGTAAAAGCACAACAAACACTGAGCAATGTAGTTCAAATGCCGATGGGGCACCATGTTGTAAACCCTCAAATGACCACCGGTAGAGGTGATTTAGTAAATGTACACAAATTGGTACAGGAGGAGATATGTGCAGTGATTGGCGTACCAAGAAGCATGTTGTTTGCCGACAGCGGTGGAATACATCGGTCCGATAACGAGGGTATCCATTCATCCTTTATGCACACCTTGTTATGGTACAAAAAGAAATTGGGTGTGATGTTGTCCGACATTTACAATAAAATATACACGGAAAAGATCATGAAAGAAGTAGACTTCAGTAAAGAAAAGAATGTATATGAAGCAAAAAAGAAGTACAAGGTGGAAGTATTTTTCCCAATCACGCCCTTTGTACCCAACGAGCAGATACGTACACTGTATGAACAAGGCGTAATATCGTGGGATTCATATGCAACATATGCCTTGAGAAATACTTCATTGCCTCTGTCGGACAAGATGAAAGCGGCTCCACCCATTGACCAACTACTCTTTGAGAAGCCAAAACCCAAGGTGAAAGAAGCGAAGGTCGACCCAGAGGTAGAGCCAGAGGTAGAGCCAGAGGTCGATTCGAACAAAAAAAGAAAGACAGAGGATGTAGATACAAAGGAGGTGAAGAAAGTTAAAACATAATTATTTTACATTAAAACATAATTATTTTACATTAAAACATAATTATTTTACATGTAGTCTATCGTCTTCCAAGGCGTTAATTTTGTAATCCACTTTGTTAATGTAATGTTTCCCCCTGACTTCTTTTACCGAAACATACATCTCCCCACGTTCACTGGCATTGGTGAGTGTCAATTTGGTCGATTTTTCTCCATTGTTGTCGCTGTTTTCTTGCATAAGATCTGCCAAAATACCGGTTTTCAATTCCATGCATGTGGTATGAGCGTGCACGCCGTTTCGTACAGCGTTGACACGAAGGGTAAGATTACTGGAAGTGAGCATTGGAATCAAATCTTCTACTGCCAAGTTTTGAGAGTAGAGTTCACGTGTTTGGTACAATCGATCACCAGCGGTGTTGGATACAACCGTTCCATTTTGTAGGAAAAGGTCTTTACCGTTTTGACGTACCTTTTCAAGAGCTTGCGTTTGTTGTGCTCTTTTTTCGGAGGATACATCTTTGGAGGCACCCATTGGAATCGGTGCTACATCGATACGGATACTCAAATCCTTTGGCGCTTCAGCTTCTTGCGGTTGTTCATCAAATTGCGGTTGTTTATTGTAGCGTATGAAAGACATTTTATACATACACACATGGATATATATACTTCACTCGGTCTGATTGATGTATAAATAAAATGAGATAATGTACTAAATGGTGAGTGTTATAGAAAAATGTATAAATCTGGGATTACGCTATCCTCCTATCACCGGTAAAAAACTTACCTCCGACGAATGGATCAAAAATACTTTGATAGAGAATAAATCACTTATCGACGGAGTTAACATTACTGCTCAGCATGTGTTGGCCTTTTCAAACGCTCTTCAAACAAAGTATGAATTGTGTGAAGGCGGTGCATCTGTTATTGAAGAACGTAGTGTGAATTTCATCAACAATTTGTCCTTCTTGGAAAATAATGGAATAGACAAATACACTAGGATGGAATTGGATTTGTCACGAAAACGAAAAATATTAAGTATATTAGTTCCAAAAGTATTAAGTAACAATGAATTTGGACGCACTTAACAATCGTTACCCCGATGGAATCCCAAAGCACCTTGAAGAAGGTGTATCTTTATTTCGGTCGCTTAGCGAAAAGAGAGGCATTGTATCTGTAAAACTAATGGCTAATTTTGGCAAAGATTTGGAACAATCCTTGAGCAAAAATACGAATGTATACAAGGGTGTAATAATCCAATGTTCACCCAATTATGAACTGGACAGTTCGGATAGAATGTGGTTTCATAATGAATTGAGTAAGGCTCGTTCTCTTTACGAAAAGGGATATGAATCGAAAAATGTCAGCTCCTTGGGTGATTTTAATTCAAGTGTTGGTACATACAGTACGTACAGTGTAGATGAATTGGGCGGCCAAAAGCTGGAGAAACATACGATTGTCGATACATGTGCCTCAAAATTGGTAGATACTACGGTGGATCACTGGATTGCCACTCGTGCCAAAATGCGACAAGTTTATTCAGAATACAAGGGTAAAACTGATGGTAAAAGTTTGCAGGAGCATGGACAATGCCTTCGTGATTCGATGGGCAATGGAAAGGCGGTGTTGACAACGGAATAT